>Ga0335081_10000032_pt1 | contig 249632 bp, 242 predicted proteins | sample Lox_Sample_35_FD_206713 | JGI IMG/M metagenome (GOLD analysis project Ga0335081, IMG submission 206713) | Soil microbial communities from Loxahatchee National Wildlife Refuge, Florida, United States - Lox_Sample_3.5 | ecosystem: Environmental > Terrestrial > Soil > Wetlands | place: USA...
CCCGCCGCGCTGGCGCGGCGGGGACCCCACGCCCGGCAATCCATGCGGAGGTGCCGCTTCTGACAGTTCTTCGCGGATTTTACTTGCGTCGATTCAGCATGGACCGCCGGGTCAAGCCCGGCGGTGACGAAGCAGGGATATGCAATGCCTATGGCCGCCGGCGGATTAAGGTTCCTTAACCATCGTCGCATAACACTGAGCCGCCCGGTGCTGTCCGAAAGGCAAGTCAGGGGCGGTCCCGCACGGCGGGTGGCCGGGCGGGGCGCGTGGTCCGGAGTGCGTAATGGGTATCCGAGGTGCGCTTGTCCCGGCTGTTCTGGCGGCGTGCCTGACCGCGCTTTTCGGCTGCTCCTCGTGGAAAAATCTGAACGACCTGGACGCCAAGAAGGCCGACCAGCCGGCGGCAGCCGCGCCGGCGGATGCCGGCAGTGAGACCACCGGCTCGATCGTTACCCAGCCGGCCGAATCGGGCCATAGCGTGCCGCCCGCGCCGCTCTCCGCGCCGGGTCTCGCCGGCGACGACCCGAACGACGACGTGGTGCGCGGCAAGCGCTACTTCCGCGCCAACGATTTCGGGCTTGCCGAAAAGAGCTTCCGCGCCGCGGTCGAAAAGCATCCGCGCGACGCCGAATCCTGGGTCGGGCTCGCCGCGTCCTACGACCGGCTGCACCGCTTCGACCTCGCCGACCGCGCCTACGCGCAAGCGATCGGCCTGGTCGGACCGACGCCGGAAATCCTCAACGATGAAGGATTCTCCTACATGCTGCGCGGCGACTACGCCCGCGCGGCGCGCACACTACAGCAGGCGAAGGCCAAGGATCCGGCCAATCCTTACATTGCGGCCAATCTGCAATTGCTCGAAGAAAGCGCCAGCACCGGCAAGGCGGTCAAATAACTTTCTCGATTTGGCGCTTTCGATCAGAGAAAGCCGTCGCTCGCAACGACTGTCTGAAACTTTTTGCTGCCGTTGCGATCGACGGCGCAATGCGACGGGCTATGGCAGCATCAATCCGTCACAAAGCGCACGACTCGGCCCGCGTCATCTGGACTTTGCGCACTCCAGACACCACCTGATAGCCGACGCGCGGAGCCATGCATGTTCGAAGCCTTCAAGCATTTCGTCGGCGAATTGACGGACGGCGCCAAGCATCCGAGCCAGTTCGGCGACGACGATTACCGGCTCGCCGCCGCCGCGCTCCTTGTGCATGCCGCGGCGATCGATGGCGAGATGTCGCAGCCCGAGCGCGACAAGCTGCGCGCCGTCCTCAAGAAGCGCTTTGCGCTCGACGATGCAGCGGCCGACGAGCTGATCGAGAAGGCGACCGCGGCCGAGCACGAAGCGGTCGACCTCTATCATTTCACCCATCTGCTCAACCGCACGCTCAATGAGCCGGGCCGCGCCAAGGTGATCGAGATGATGTGGGAAATCGTCTACGCCGACGGCAGGCGCGACGAGCTCGAGGACAATCTGTTGTGGCGCGCCTCCGACTTGCTCGGCGTGTCGCCGCGCGAGCGCATCGAGCTGCGCCAGCGCATCGCCGGGCAGAGCGCCGCGCCGGCGGAAGGCGACAGCGACGGCGAAAACGAAAGCGAAAGTCCATGAGGCCGGTGACGCTCATTACCGGCGCGTCGTCGGGCATCGGCGCCGAGCTGGCGCGGGTATTCGCCGCGCACGGCCACGAGCTCGTCATCACCGCGCGGCGCGAAGCCAGTCTCGCGGCACTCGCCGGCGAGATCGCCGCATCCGGCCGGCCGCGGCCGACCATCATCGTCGCCGATCTGGCCGCCCGCGACGCGGTCGCCAAGATCGCCGCCGAGCTTTTGGCGCGCGGCCTCGAGCCGCAACACGTCGTCAACAATGCCGGCTTCGGCCTCGCCGGCGACGCCGCGGCGCTCGATCGCGCCGATCAGCTCGCCATGATCGACCTCAACGTGCGCGCGCTCACCGCATTGTCGCTCGCCTTCGTCGATAGTTTGGCGCGGCATCGCGGTGGCATTCTCAACGTTGCCTCGATCGCCGGATTTTTGCCCGGGCCCGGCATGGCCGTCTATTTCGCCAGCAAGGCCTACGTGATTTCGTTCAGCGAAGCGCTCGCCGCCGAGTTGGCGGGCCGCGGCGTACGCGTCACCGCGCTCTGTCCGGGCCCGGTGGCGACCGGCTTTCAGGCGCGTGCCGGGCTGCGCCCCGGCGGCATCGGCGACCGCGGCCTGCTGGCGCTGCCGGCGCGGCGCGTCGCCGAGATCGGCTATGCGGCTTTCATGCGCGGCAAGCGCGTGGTCATTGCGGGGGCCGGCAACCGGCTCGCTGTGTCTTTCATGCGGCTCGTGCCGCACGCCATGCTGCTGCCGCTCGTGCAATGGGGCATGCGACGCGGAGCCGGCGACAAGGCGCAGAACGCGCTATAGGAGATTGGCAAGGGCGTTTTTTCGATTCGTGTGGCTCATGCAGCAGCCGGTTCTGATCGTTCTCCATCAGGAGCACTCGACCCCAGGCCGCATCGGCAATGCGCTCCGGGAACTTGGCTATCCGCTCGACGTGCGCCGGCCGCGCTTCGGCGATCCGCTGCCGGAAACCATGGCGGAGCACTCCGCCGCCATCATTTTCGGCGGTCCGATGAGCGCCAATGACGAGGACGACTTCATCCGCCGCGAGACCGCCTGGATCGGCGTGCCGCTGCGAGAACGCAAGCCGTTTCTCGGCATCTGCCTCGGCGCGCAAATGTGCGCGCAGCATTTGGGCGGCCGCGTGTTTCGGCATCCGGAGGGCCGCGCCGAGATCGGCTATTACCCGATCCGGCCGACGCAAGCTGGCCTTGGCGTCGTCGATGTTTGGCCGGAATGCGTTTATCAGTGGCACCGCGAAGGCTTCGACCTGCCGCGCGGCGCCGAGCTGTTGGCCGAGGGCGATACTTTCGAGGTGCAGGCGATCCGTTACGATCGCGCCTTCGCGCTGCAATTTCATCCCGACGTGACTCACGCCATGATCCACAGATGGACCACGCGCAATCACGAGCGCATGCTGTTGCCCGGCGCCAAGCCGCGCGAGACCCACTTCGCCGACCGCGCCGTCTACGATTACAGCGCGCGGGCGTGGCTCAATTTGTTCTTGCAACGGTGGCTGGCGAGCGAGGGCAGCGATGTTCGAGCAGCGATTGGTCGGGCGCTGTCGGCTGGTCTGCGCGCTTAATTGCCTTCGCTGCCGGCGGCGAGCTGCTCGGCGAAATAGGCCACGGTCTTGGTATAGACCGTCGACGCATTCCACTGCAGCAGGACCTGAAAATTGGCGGTGCCTTCGCCCCAGGGCTGGCCGCGTTGCCAGCCGTAGCCTTTGAGATAATTCGCCGTCGAGGCGAGCACATCGGGCACGCTGTGAATGAGATCGCGGCGGCCGCTGCCGTCGTAATCGACCGCGAATTTCAGATAGGACGACGGCAAAAATTGCGTCTGGCCGATCTCGCCGGCCCAGGCGCCGTGCATCTGGGCTGCCGCCATATCGCCGCGTTGGACGATCTGCAGCGCCGCCAACAATTCACCGCGAAATTTTTCGGCGCGGCGGCAGTCGTAGGCCAGCGTCGCGAGCGCGCGGATGGTGGGGAAGCGGCCGTTATCGGCGCCGAAATCGCTCTCCAGTCCCCAGATGGCGACGATCACTCCGCCCGGCACGCCGAACTGGCGCTCGATGCGGGAGAGCAGCGGCCCGTATTGCTGCATCATGCGCCGGCCGCGGGCAAGCCGCGGCGGCACCATGCGTCCGGAAAATTCCTCAAAGCTCTGATGGAATACGCCCTGGGCGTGGTCGCGTGCGATGATGCTGCGGTCGTAAGCGACGCCGCCGAGCGCGGACTGGATGGTGGCGGCGGAAATGCCCTGACCCGCGGCCTCCTGCTTGACGCCGGCGAGCCAGGCATCGAAGTCGCCGCCGCAGGGCGCGTCGGCCAAAGCCGCGGCGGGGCTCGCGACCAGCGCGAGCCAGAGCAGGAGCCAGTGCGTTGGCCGTGCAGGTGACATACCCGTCCTCGCCGTGTCGCGGCACTGAACGGCTGCATTACGTCCGCAATATGATGCGGCCGCAAGGCCCTAACGTCCGGTTTCGGACCTTTAGCGGGCCTTCACCTCGGCCTTATTGGGCGCGGCTCATAGCGGTCGGTGTGGAACAAGTCACGGAAAAGCGCCGCCCCGATCAGCACCACCGCGATGGTGGAGAGGCCGCCGAGCAGCACGGTCGGCACGGTGCCGATGAGCGCCGCGGCGGTGCCGGCGCGAAACGTGCCGAGCTGATTTGAAGTCGCGGTGAACATCGAGTTGACGGCAAAGACGCGGCCGCGCATCGCATCCGGGGTATAGAGCTGGACCAGGCTTTGCCGGATCACCACGCTGACCAGGTCGGCGGCGCCGACAATGAGCAGCGCCATCGTCGCCAGCACGAAATTCGGCGACAGCGCGAACAGCACCGTGGCGGCGCCGTAAACCGCGACCGAGCCGAACATCGCGTGCCCGATCCGCCGCGCGATCGGCCGCCGCGTCAGCACCAGCGCCGCGACGATGGCGCCGGCCGCGGGTGCGGCGCGCAAGGCGCCGAAGCCGAGCGGACCGCTCGGAAAAATATCGCTGGCGAAAACCGGCAGCAGCGCCGTCGTGCTGCCGAGCAGCACCGCGAACAGGTCGAGCGTGATGGCGCCGAGCACCGCCTTGTTGCCGGCGATGAACGCGAAGCCCGAGAACAGCGTCGTCAGGTCCATCGGCTCGCGCTTGGCGAAGGCTTGCGTCATCTTCACGCCCAGCAAGATCGCGGCGGCGGACAGCCAGAGCACGGCGCAGACCGCGAACGTGGCGCTCGGGCTCACTGCCAGCAGCAGGCCACCGAGCGCCGGACCGGCGACGACGGCGGTCTGCGCCGCCGAGTTCGCCGCCGCAATGGCGCGCGGCAGCGCGGGTGCCGGCACGATGTTGGGCAGGACCGACTGCAGGCTCGGCTGCTCGAAGGCGCGCCCGCCGCCGATCACGAACGCCATCGCCAGCAAAAGTCCCGGCGTCAGCAGCCCGTTCGCGGTTGTGGCCGCCAGCACGGCGATGGCCAGCGCCTCGATGGTCTGCGCCGCGGCAGCGACGATGCGGCGGTCGAAGCGGTCGGCGGCCTGGCCGGTGACGAGAAAAAGGCCGAGGGTGGGAATGAACTGAACCAGGCCGACCAGGCCAAGCTGGAATGAGCTGCCGGTCAGCACGTACATCTGCCAGCCGACCGCGAGCGCCTGCATCTGCAGCGCCACCGACGCGGCAATGCGCACGTAGAGGAAGCGCACGAACGGCCCATGCCGCAGCAGCGGCGTTGCGAGGGTGGCGTCATCCATCGCGGCTATCGTGCAGCGCCTTCAGATTGGCTGGCCTGCCAGGCCCTGGGCCCGCGCAGCGAGTGAAGGCGGGCCTGCCAAGCCGTAGCTCGCGCACGCGAGTGGAGCCTGGTGGAGCCGAGGGGATTTGAACCCCTGACCTCCGCAGTGCGATTGCGGCGCTCTCCCAACTGAGCTACGGCCCCGGCGATGGATGCATACCCCTTGGGCGGGGCGGCTGTGATCTATGGTGTGAGGTCCTGACCTGTCAAGCAAACGCCAATCGCCGCCTTGCCGCGGTTTGAGCCGTATTTCGCCGCCTGGTGCCCGGAATAACCATTGGTTCCGCACACGCCTTGTTCGGGATTGGCAACCCGGTTAAACCTCCGCCCACGCGACGCCGGCTGACGGGCCTAAAGAATGCTAGAACTGTTGCAATTCATCTCCTATCTCCTGACGCTCTACATCTATGTGCTGATCGCCATGGCAGTGATGAGCTGGCTGATCGCATTTCGGATAGTGCGCACGGACAATCAGGCGGTGCGCATGATCGTCGAACTGCTGTATCGCCTCACCGAGCCGGTGTTGCGGCCTATCCGCAAAGCGCTGCCGGACATTGGCGGCATCGATATCTCGCCCGTGATCGTGATTTTGATCATCATCTTCATCCAATCGGTCATTTTGCCGAATATCGCCAAAGCGTTCGTCTAGGTGCGCGGCACCGCATCGTGCGGACAGCGGCAGCAGCCATGAGCGCGCGGATCATCGACGGCAAAGTTGTTGCGGCGGAACTGCGCGCGGCGGTGGCGGTTGAGACGCGGCGCCTTGCCGCCGGGCACGGCCTGCAGCCGGGCCTCGCCGTCGTCCTGGTCGGCGACAATGCGGCCAGCAAAAGTTACGTCGCCAGCAAATCGCGCGCCGTGATCGAAGCCGGCATGCGGCCGTTCGATTACCACCTTGCGGCCGACACGCGCGAAGACGAACTGACCGCGCTCGTCCGGAAACTCAACGCGAATGCCGCCGTGCACGGCATCCTAGTGCAAATGCCGTTGCCTTCGCCGATCGATGCCGGGCGGGTCATCGCCAGCGTCGATCCAGCCAAGGACGTCGACGGCTTTCATCCGCTCAATGTCGGTCGGCTGGCCTGCGGCTTGCCGGGTCTGGTGCCATGTACGCCGATGGGCTGCATCAGGCTCGCCAAAACCGTGCACGCTTCGCTCGCCGGGCTGGAAGCTTTGGTGCTCGGCCGCTCCAACATCGTCGGCAAGGCCCTGTTTCAGCTGTTGCTTGCTGAACACGCCACAGTGACGGTGGCGCATTCGCGCAGCCGCGACCTGCCGGCGCTGTGCCGGCGTGCCGATCTGTTGTGCGCGGCAGTCGGCCGGCCCGAAATGGTGCGCGGCGACTGGATCAAGCCGGGCGCGACCGTGATCGATGTCGGCATCAATCGTGTTGCCGGCCGTGGCGAGCAAAAGTCGCGGCTGGTCGGCGATGTATGCTTTGCCGAAGCGGTCGAAGTCGCCGGCGCCATCACGCCGGTGCCGGGCGGCGTCGGGCCGATGACCATCGCCTGCCTTCTGGTCAACACGCTGCGCGCCGCCTGCGCGCAGGCCGGTCTGCCGCAGCCGGCGGTGTAACTGGATCGCGAACCAAACGGCTTTCTCTGATCGAGAGGAGTTCGATGGCAGCTCGCTTTATCGCCCCATCGCGCTGCTCAGAAAAATTCCAGCATGTGCGGCGCATAGAGGCCGAGCGCGGTGAGAAAGACCCCGGCGATGCCTAGCGCACCGGCGAGCCAGGCCAGCGCGATCATGCCGGTGATCACTGTCGCCGAAGCGAGCACGATGCCGATCTGAAAGGCCGCGGAGGCGAGCTCATAGTGGTGATATCGATCCATGGCGAGGTCGTGGCGCGCCTCTTCCTTTTCGGCCTTTGGCTGCAACTCCTTGCGGCCGCTGCCGGTCTTCGGATCGGATTCATAGCGCGCCGCGGTCTGGCGCCATGCTTCGATCTGCTTGTCGATCGCCGCTTTGGCGCCGGGGTCGGTCACGCCGGCGGCCAACAGGCTCGTCTGCTCGGCGGCGGTGAGCACGGTGGTCTTGCGGATGTCTTTGGCCTGGAAGAACGCCCAGGTGTCGGCCGACCTGACATTGGCGTCGATGGCTTCGGTCTGCGCACTCTTGCCGAGCGTTTCCGAGAACGACAGAAACAGCGCCAACACCGCGATCAGCAGCGCGATCCTCCTGTTTTCCGCGTGCTGTGCGTGCTCGGCATGTTCCATTTCTTCGGTTGCTTCCGCCATTTTGATCGCCCCTCTCGTTGCGGTCGGGTTATACCAGCGACCTTAATTGACCAACTGTCATCACCCGCGAAAGCGGGTGATCCAGTACTCACGGCAGGTCGAGTTTATGCTCTAGCATCTGCGATTACTGGATGCCCCGCTTGCGCGGGGCATGACAGGTCAAGATGCATTGCCCTTGGTATTCGATAGCACGAATTTTCTTCAGGCGCGCGGGTGTGCGCTGCGGTAGGCTTCGATCAGCCGTTCGGCGTCGACCGCGGTGTAAATCTGCGTGGTCGACAGCGAGGCGTGACCGAGCAATTCCTGGATCGAGCGCAAATCGCCGCCGCGGGCGAGCAGATGCGTGGCAAAAGAGTGGCGCAGCGCGTGCGGCGTCGCGGTTTCGGGTAAGCCCAGTGCGCCGCGCAGTCGCGCCATGGCAAGCTGAATGAGGCGCGGCGACAAGGCTCCGCCCTTGGCGCCGACGAACAGCGGCCCGTCAGCCGGCAGCTCGTAGGGGCAGAGCGCCAGATAATCGGCGATGAGTTTCTTGACCTGCGGCAACAGCGGCACCATGCGCTGCTTGGCGCCTTTGCCGGTGACGGTGACGACATCGCCCCTGCCGATATCGCCGCGTTTGAGACCGAGCGCTTCGGACACGCGCAAGCCGCTGCCGTAGAGCAGCCCGAGCACTGCGGCGTCGCGGGCGTGGAGCCACGGCTCATGGCCGTCGCCGGCCGGCAAATCGGGATCCGCCATGCGCCTCGCCGCGGTGACGGAAAGCGGCCGCGGCAAATTTTTGGCGATCTTGGGCCCCCGCACCGCGGACAGCGCACTGATGTTGCCCTTGCCATCGCGCTCAAGATAGCGGGCGAAGGCGCGCGTGCCAGCAAGCATCCGCATCAGCGAACGGCTGCCGATACCCTGCGCGCGGCGCGCCGCCATGAAGGCGCGCACGTCGGCAGGCGTGAGCGCGGCGAGCTCCTTCAAAGACGGCGCGCCGCCGCGGTGCTCGGCCAGAAACGCGAGGAATTGCAGAACGTCGCGCCGATAGGCCTCGACGGTTTTTGCCGCCATGCGCCGTTCGGCGGAAAGATGCGTGAGCCAGCTTTCGACCTGCGTGGCGACGCTCGGGCTCAGAAAGCCGTGTTTTGCCGGTGCAGCGGTCATCAGCTGTCCTAATTACCGGCGCTGTCTTTACCCTTCCTTAACCGCCGGGAATCGGCACACAATTGCCCATGGCCAGGCGCGTTGTCGATGTTCTTGTCCCGGTCGCTCTCGATCGCGAATATTCGTATCGGGTGCCGGAGAAGCTCGAGCTTGCGCCCGGCGATATCGTGTCGGTGCCGCTCGGCGCGCGCGAGGCCACCGCCGTGGTCTGGGCCGACAACCCGAAACCCAATCCGCGCCTCGATAACCGGCTCAAGGACGTTGAAGAAAAGCTCGACGCGCCGCCGCTCAAAGGCGAGCTGCGCAGCTTCGTCGATTGGGTGGCGAATTACACCTTGAGCTCGCGCGGCATGGTACTGCGCATGTGCCTGCGCATGGGGGAGCATTTGGGCGCCGAGCGCGAGCGCGTCGGCGTGCGGCTGGCCGGCAAAAATCCGCCGGCGCGCATGACCGGCGCGCGGTCCCGCGTGCTCGAACTTTTTGCCGACGGCATGGTGCGCGGCAAAACCGAGGCGGCGCGCGAAGCCGGCGTTACCGCCGGCGTGATCGACGGCCTGATCGACGAAGGCTCGCTGGAAACAGTGGTGCTGCCGCCGGAGCCGGTGGCGCAAAATCCCAATCCCGATTTCAAGCAGGCCGATTTCACCGCGGCGCAGAACGCCGCGGCCGCCGCACTCAAGGTCACCATCGCCAAAGGCGGCTATGCGGTGACATTGCTCGACGGCGTCACCGGCTCGGGCAAAACCGAAGTCTATTTCGAGGCGGTGGCGGACACGATCCGCAGCGGCCGGCAGAGCCTCATCCTGATGCCGGAGATTGCGCTCACGGCGCAGTTTCTGGACCGCTTCGCCGCGCGCTTCGGCAGCCGCCCGGCGGAATGGCATTCGGAGCTATCGCCGCGGCGGCGCGCCCGCACTTGGCGCGCGGTCGCCGACGGCGACGTCTCGGTCGTGGTCGGCGCGCGCTCGGCGCTGTTTCTGCCTTACGCCGATCTCGGGCTGATCGTGGTCGATGAGGAGCACGACCCGGCCTACAAGCAGGAGGACGGCGTGCGCTACCACGCCCGCGACATGGCGGTGGTGCGCGGCCATATCGCGCGCATTCCGGTGGTGCTCGCTTCGGCGACGCCGTCGCTCGAGACCGAAGTCAACGCGCGGCGCGGCCGCTACGCGCGCATCGCGCTGCCCGAGCGTTTCGGCGGGGCGCGCCTGCCCGCCATCGAGGCGATCGATCTGCGCCGCGATCCGCCGCCGCCGCGCCATTTCATCTCGCCGGTGCTGGCCGGCGCGGTGAAAACGTCGCTGGAGCGCGGCGAGCAGGCGTTGTTGTTTCTCAACCGCCGCGGCTACGCGCCGCTGACCTTGTGCCGCGCCTGCGGCTTCCGCTTCGCCTGCCCGAACTGCGACGCCTGGCTGGTCGATCATCGTTTCCGGCGCCAGCTCGTCTGCCATCATTGCGGCTTCGCCATGCCGCATCCGGCCAATTGCCCGCACTGCCATGCGGCCAATTCTTTCGTCGCCATCGGGCCCGGCGTCGAGCGCCTCGAAGAGGAGGTGCACGCGCTGTTTCCCGGCGCCCGCGTACTGGTGCTCTCGAGCGATCTCGTCGCCTCGGTCGAGCGCATGCGCGAGGAGCTGGCCGACGTCGCCGCCGGCCGGTTCGACATCGTCATCGGCACCCAGCTGGTCGCCAAGGGGCACCACTTTCCGATGCTCAACCTGGTCGGCGTCGTCGACGCCGATCTCGGCCTCGCCAACGGCGATCCGCGCGCCGCCGAGCGGACGTTTCAGCTCTTGCACCAGGTGGTCGGCCGCGCCGGTCGCGAAGCCGGCGCCGGCTATGGCTATCTGCAGACCCACCAGCCCGAGCATCCGGTGATCCGCGCGCTGATCGCCCAGGACCGCGACGCCTTCTACGACGCCGAGATCGCGCAGCGCGAGCAGACGCACTATCCGCCGTTCGGGCGGCTGGCCAGCCTCGTCGCATCCGGCCCCGACAGGCACGAAACCGAATCGTTCGCGCGCGCCCTCGTCCGCGCCGCGCCCAAAGTCGACGGCGCGGTCGGCGAAGACATACGCATCCTCGGCCCCGCCGAAGCGCCGCTCGCTCTGGTCCGCGGCCGCCACCGCCTGCGCATTCTCGTGAAGTCGCCGCGCGCCTTCGATCTCTCGGCCTACCTGCGCCAATGGCTCGCCGCTGGCCCAAAGCCGAAGGGCGGCATCAAGCTCGAGATCGACATCGACCCGCAGAGTTTTTTGTGAGCGATCGTCGGCGGCGACGAGGAGAGTTGGAGTGATTTCGCGCAGAGCGCTTGGGAGGCGCCATTTTCTTTCGCTCCGCCGCTGCAAATGCGCGCCGTGCCCAGAGCGCGAGCTCGTCGGGGTCGTCATAGAGCCGCTCGGGCAGGCGCCAGTAGGGTAGGGCGTGCTGGCTCGGGCGGCCGGATTTTTTGCCGCGCGTATAGGTGAATGGCGCGCAGCCTTCGCGCTCGAAATCGGCGCGGTTTAAGTCGTCGGCTTTCAGATAGATCACGTCGCGGATCACGAGGCCGAACATCAGGCCGTCGGCAAAGATGCCGGCGCCCGAAAACATGCGCCGCACCGTCACCGGGCCGAACGGCGCGAACAGGTCGCGGATGAAGTCGTGGTCCACGCCGCTATCCTTACTCTTTCCCGGACGCGGTGCAGCATAAGCGCGTTTACGCGCGTCTTCGACGCGCTGTGGCGGTGGACCGCAGTTCCGGGACCTTCGCAAACTCGGCGTTTGTAACGATCCCGGGTCTGCAGCGCACCACTTCGTGCTGCGCTGCGCCCGGGAAACACGCGCGTTATCGACGTCCGGATCACACATTCCGTTGCGAGCCGTGGACCGATTTGCGTAAGAGCGCGTAGAGCGAGCCGCCGGTCAGCGCGCCGAGCACGTACATGAACGCGGCAAGGATCGACAGCGGCGCGCGCAGGCCGAAACCGAGAAAGCTCATGGTCACCGCTCCGAGATTCTGAAATACGAAGATCAGAATGATGGCGACGAATACCACGATGATGACGATGTGCACCCAGCGCATGGCGGCCTCGCTTGCGGGTTGGAAATAGGCCAGGAGCGTAGCCTGAATTGAGGGCAAACAAAATCCGGTACAAGCTCGTCGGGTCGGCCCGACCAGAGAAGGCTCACCATGGCTGATGACCATTCTGCACCGATTCGGCGCCTCAATCCGCCCGAGCTTGGCGCGCCGCCCGGCTACTCGCAGATCGTCGAGGTGCGCGGCAGCCGCATCGTCTTCATCGCGGGCCAAACCGCGCTCGACCGGGATGGTGCGCTCGTCGGCAAGGACGATTTTGCCGCGCAAGCCGAGCAGGTATTCCGTAATCTCGGCGCGGCGCTACGGGCGGTTGGCTGCACTGCCGGCAATCTGGTGAAGCTGACTGTGTTTCTGCGCGACATGGCCAACCTCGCCGCCTACCGCGAAGCGCGCAATCGCTTTTTTGCGACCGTGACGCCGCCCGCCGCGCCCGCGGTGACGCTGGTCGAAGTGTCGAAGCTTTTCGGGCCGGATTTTCTGATCGAGATCGAAGCTATCGCGGCGGTCTGATCGGGGCTACGAGACTTCGCTTCGCTCTCAGGACACGCTGCTAATAACGCTGCTGACGTGGATAGCGCGGCGGCGCGTCGTCGGCGTCGACGATCATCTTGCCGATCGGCCACAGCGCGATGCCGGCGAGTTTCAGGTGCGCCCAGGCGAACGGAATGCCGATGATCGTTATCGCGAGCAGGAACGCAGCGATCAGATGCCCGAGCGCCAGCCACCAGCCGGCCAGCACCAGCCAAACGATGTTGCCGAGGAGACCGAACGGCCCGGTGCCGACGTCCTCGGTGCCGAAATATTCGGCGCGCGACACCGCCTTGCGGCCGAACGGCAGCAACGCATAGGAGGCGATGTTGAACGCGGCGCGCGCCCACGGGATGCCGACGATGGTGATCACCATGATCAGCGCGGCGAACAGCCAGCCGATGGCCATCTCGAGGCCGCCGAAAATCATCCAAAGGACGTTGAGCAGCAAAGCAAAAGGCGACATGGCGGACCCGAATATCTTGCCGCGGCGTCACCGCGCCGCAGCCGCCATGTAGGCAGCCCATCGCGACTCCGCCAGCGTCACCGCCGCGGTTTTGTGGCGATGCAGTTGTGCGCCGGAGCGACTGAGCTCAGGGCCGATAATCCGCCGCGACGGTCTCGTCGGCGCGCGTCTTGGTCCCGGCATTGAACAGCAGCGTCAGCACGGCCGCGACCACGAGATTGAGAATGAGCGTGTAGAGCGCGCTGTAGCCGGGGAACGTGAAGCCGCCGATCGCCAGCGGGTAGTTCGGCGCCAGCTTGGCGGCGATGAACATCCAGGTGCCGGTACAGATGCCGACCGCCCAGCCGATCACGAGCGCCCAGTCGTTGAACCAGCGCGTGTAGGTGCCGAGCATGACCGACGGCACCGTCTGGATGATCCAGATGCCGCCGAGGAGCTGCAGGTAAATGGCGAATTGCTGCGGCACGAACACGATGAAGGCGAGCGCACCGAATTTGACGATCAGCGATACCCATTTGGCGATCTGCGATTCCTGGCGGTCGGTCAGATGGCCGTTGATGAACTCGCGGTGGATGTTGCGGGTGTACAGATTGGCCGCGGCGATCGACATGATCGCCGCCGGCACCAGCGCGCCGATGCCGATCGCAGCAAACGCGATGCCGACGAACCAGGACGGGAAGGTGTGCAGGAACAGCGCCGGCACCGCGAAATTGTTGCCGAATTGTTTGAAGCCACCAGCAAACTGCGGCATGGTCGCCACGCCCGCCGCGATGGCGAAAAAGCCGACCAGCGCCAACAGTCCGAGCATGAAAGAATAGCCGGGCAGCAGCGCGGCGTTGCGGCGGATCGCATGGCCGCTGCTGGCGCTCAAAATGCCGGTGATGGAATGCGGATAGAGGAATAGCGCCAGCGCCGAGCCGAGCGCCAGCGTGCCATAGACGCCGTAGAGGCCGGTGGTGTGGGGCCCCGGCGAGGCGAGCAGCACTTTGGCCGGCGGCACCGCGGCAAAGATCTTGCCGAAGCCGCCGAGCTCGATCGGCACGGCGATGACGACAGCGAAGGCGGTGACGTAGATCAGGATGTCCTTGACCACCGCGATCGAGGCCGGCGCGCGCAGCCCGCTCGTATAGGTGAAGGCGGCCAAAATGATGAAGGCGATGAGCAGCGGCAGGTCACCGGCGTAGCCGGTGCCGCCCACGCCCATGCCGCCGATCACGACCTGCAGGCCGACCAGCTGCAGCGCGATGTACGGCAAGGTGGCGACAATCCCGGTGATCGCCACCGCCAGCGCCAGCCAGCGATTGCCGTAGCGGCCGCGCACGAAATCGGACGCGGTGATGTAGTTGTGCTTGTGGCAGACGTACCAGAGCCGCGGAAACACCAGGAACAGGATCGGATAGATCATGATGGTGTAGGGCACGGCGAAGAACGCAATGGCGCCGGCGCCGAACGCCAGCGCCGGAACGGCGATGAACGTATAGGCGGTGTAGAGATCGCCGCCGATCAGAAACCAGGTGATGACCGTGCCGAAACGGCGCCCGCCCAAACCCCACTCATGCAGCAGGTCGAGATCGCCCTTGCGCCAATGGGCGGCGATGAAGCCAAGCACGGTGATCAGGGCAAACAGCAAGATGAAAATGGTCAGCGCGGTCCAATTGATTTCCGGCACGGCACGTTTCCCCGTTTTTTGTTTGCTTGTTTCCAGCCCTTCCTGGGTGATGCAGCGGCGCGGCAGCGCGCCCGAGCGAGCCGCCGCTAGGCGTCCGTTGCGAAATAAACGATGGCGGTCAGGATGGCGCCGACGATCACCAGGAGCATCTGGTACCAATAGAAGAACGGAATGCCGATCCAGGTCGGCTCGATTCTATTGTAGAAGGGGACCCACAGGCTGCCGATAAATTGGATGAGCAGGAGCAGGTACCACCAGCTCCAGCCCGATTGCCCCTCAGTCGGCCTATTCATGGTTCGCTCCCGGACGTTTTTGACGGCAGAGCTGTTGCGCTCGTTGTCGACAAAATAACCCGACGGCGCGGCGATTCAAGCAAAAACGCCGGCATGCGGCACTGCGGCGTGCTGCGCTGCAGGCGCCGCTTGCATAAACGCGCAGAAACGAGCCGTCAGGCCGCGGTCTTTTCGCCCGCCAGGGCGCGCTGCATGAAATCGACGAAGACCCGGGCGATCTCGTCCTCGTAGGGGGCCCATTCCGGGAATGGGATCAGCGGCACGTCCTGGTCGGTGATCGGCAGGCGATGCAGCTCGCTGCCCGGAATGAGTTTTTGCGCGACCAGCCCGGAAGCGCTGGAATGGGTGTTGTCGTTGCCCGGAATGATGATGGTGGGGACTTTGATGGAGCGCAGCTCCGGCTCGGTCACGCCCATGACCGGCAGGTTGGCGCCGGCTTCGAAAATCTCGTTCCAGCGGCTGAACACGCTGATGAATTTGTCGATCGGCAGCTTGGCGAGATAATCCTGGCCGCGCGGGTTCTCCTTGAAGCGCTCCTTCCAGGCGTCCATGGCGCAGACCGCCGCCATGCCGCCCTTCCGCGCGGCGCTGATGAATTGGCCGTAGTACTGTTCGGGCAGGCGGCCGGCGGCGAACGGACCGCCGGTGACGCGCAGCAACAGCAGGCCGCGCACCGCCTGCGGGTAGCGCAGATAAAACCGCATCGAGGTGCGCGCGCCGGCCGACGAGCCGGAAAAGAACGCCGGCAGCGCGTCGCGGCTCGCCATCAATTCGTACATGTCGCCGAGCCACATCGCCTCTTCGCCGTCGTCGCCATCGATCCAGAGGTCCGACGCGCCGGTGTTGCGGCGATCGTGCAGCATGACGCGGAAGCCGTTTTTCGCGATCTTCTGCGCCAGCGGAATGAATTCGTCGTGGCCGCGCCGGCCGCCCGTCGTCATCATGACCCACGGACCGCGGTCACCGACCGCCTGCCAATTGATGTTGACGCCGCGGATGGTGCTGACTGGCATGGTCGTTTCCCCTCAATTGATCGATTGTTGAAGCCGCAGCCCGGATGAGCGAAGCGACATCCGGGTTGTTATTCGTCGCATGCTTCCCGCATATCGCCACGCTCCTGCGGGGGCTACGAAAAAAATTTGGAGCGGGCGATGGGAATCGAACCCACGACACTCAGCTTGGGAAGCTGATGTTCTACCACTGAACTACGCCCGCGCCGTCACCGAACTATGCTCTTTCACCGTCGCCGTTGAAAGTTTCGGGTCGACGCAAGTTAACATGGCGAACGGCCGATTTGAACCCCGGCAATGCGCGCTGTATGCCGCCGAGCATCGCCCCTTTGGCCGCCAATATCAGGTCCAGTCGATTAACAGCGGTATGCGCGGACCGTATCGGTCGCAACGGCACTCAAGGACATCGACGAGATCGCTATCGTGAAACACGAGAACATATTGGCCGCGCAGCTCGACGACGTTGCCGGATTTTATGGTCTGTACCACATCCTTGGGCGTAGAAAAGAGATCTAGCGCATCGCGATAAATGACGCGATCCTTCGTGAGGAATGTCCCATCGAGGAGAATAATTTCGCGTTCATTGAGGGAGAGTACCGGCTTGCGCAGCAACTTCAGGCAAGCTGCCGCATAATCAGGTTCATGTTGCCAAAGAAATTTTAAGAGAGCGTTGGATTGGTCGATCGTCCTTTCGCAATCAAATCGACATGGAATATGGAAGGTCAGACTAAAGCCCAAGTTCTTGCCGAAGCAATTTGTACGATGATCGCAGCGCCATGGCGTTTTGAGGTAAGCCTCCGCATAGGAATTCGTTTTGTTCCAGTTATTGCTCTTTCCGAAAAAGGCGATGCAGCAATCTGGGTAGCCCAGCAATCGGCCGAATTCCAGATGGTCGACAACGGGCTTGTGGAACAGGCGATCCTTAACCACAACAGGGTACCATCCGCACGCGCGGGCGCGTTCGGCCGTAGCTTTGCTGTCTGCTACGAACGTGTGAACACAGTCCCCAGGCTGGGCATTCTCGACACGAATGCCCTCGGCGAAGGTTGTGCAGAGTGTTTCAACACCGACCACGCGATCGTGGCTTTCGACAGAGAGCTGCCGAAATGCACAATCGTAACTCACTGCAAGACCAAGGCCTTGAGCAAATTTAGTGAACCCATCAAGATTCCTGGCGGGTACCCAGCAGTCCATTGCTGGTCGGAGACCGGCCGCTACAGCGGTGAATTGCGGAAACAGGGCCGCGCCGGAGACAAGCTGATAATACGGCGACAATTCACCTCGCGGCCGCAACGCCGCCAACAGTTCAGATGCAGAGGCGTCTGCCACTGGCGCAGTATCGATATGTTGGACGATTGATTTCATGCTGATGAGATTCGATGGAGCTTCCGCGGCCAATCGGCGCCGAACTGGCCGCGCAAATCCGCGGCATCCATTTGTTGGAGCGAGTCGAAATCGAACGCGATTGCAAGCGCATCATCGGGGCGCCCGGCTCTGCGCAAAGCTGCACCAAGCAGGCGCCAAGCGTCCATGTCATGCCAGCGGCGCTCGACGTAGGCAGCATACGACGCCACTGCGGAGCTGAAGTCGCCTTGACCATAGCTGATCGAGCCGCGCACAAGCAGCGCCGATTCGGGTTCAGTCTCGGCAGTTTTCCGCAGCAGAGCCTGCCAATCGTCTACCAGCGGATCATTGTTCAAGGCGGCGCAATGGATGTAATCCGTTATTGTTTCGCGACGAACGATGCGCGCGGAAGGATCGTTCACGGGCGGAGGCATTTCCGCTCCAAGGGCATTAGACCACTCGCAATCGAGGGACCGAGCACCATGGGGGGCTTCACGAATGGAAGGCGCGGCAAGCACAGTCTCGTGCTGAGCGATCCTCTCTTCGATTATCCGCGCGTCGGCGGCCGCTGGTTTGAAAGCCCGTGAGCTGCGCTTGAGACTCTCATTTTTGGCGATTGCCATGCCAAAAAGGTGTTGCCCGGCTTCGGTCAGCTCTGTGGTGTTTTTCAGTTCGGCCAGCGCTCTTTGCACTTGTCGCGTGGCTGTCCGAAGTCGAAACCTTCCCAGCGCCTCAAATTCCTCTGCTTGCCCGCTCGCAAGGGCCGCCGCCCAGAATTCCGCCACGGCTAGGAATGCAAATATGCCGTGAATCATGCCCGAAATCGGACGCAGGTCTCGGCGCCATGGCGAACGGTAGAGGTGACCGCCGTCGCGCCAGTATGCCGTCTGATCCGTGATTATATGCAGCGTAACGTGTGCCGCTTCGTGTACCAGAGTCTCAGCTAAAATAGCAGCGTTGAGCGGCAGCGACGTGCAAATGCAGCCCAGGACCTGATCGCAGGTGCCGCTGATATTGACTTGCGGCGTCGACTGCAACGGCACCACACTTGCCAGTACGTCTCGTACCGGAATCGAGAGCTGCTTTTCCACGGCGGCAAGCAATTCGAGCGCTTGCCGGCCGAGAATTGACCATTGCGCGACGTCGTCGCGGCTGAGGTAACGAATCCTCCACGCAAGATTATTCGCGCGATGCGGACCTGACAGTTCGAGCGCATCAGTGAGGATGATTTGCCAGCCGAGTCGCGGCATGAGGCGCCAGCCGGAGCATTCGGCTTCTCCAGCAAAAGCCTGCGGCAATGCGTGCAGCGAGGCCTTAAATTCGTGCATGCCGGTGAGGGCCGCAACCGATTTGCCGTCAGTAATTAACCGCGCTTCCCGGCCCGCATTATGCCGACCGGCAAACAAGGTCACCGCCAGTCCGGGCAATGAAATGCGGCCGTCCGCCTGGACTCTAACCAATTCCTCGGTTGACGCTCCGTCCGCACAAGCCGCGGCAAAGGCAAATCGACGAAGGTCGCCGAAATGCTCGCGGACGTGCCCCACCGGCAATGCCTGATGCATGCCGCGTAAGATCAAGAATCGCGCGGTATTTATCCACAGGAGAAACTCCGGGCTGCGGGCCACCTCCGCTGCCGAACCGCGCGCTGCGCGCAGCCGCCGGTGAGCGCGTTTGAGCTCGCAGTCCTTGGCGAGCTTCGGATTTTCTAATTCTACAATGCGGCACAGGATGGACAGCTCGACCAGTCGCCGTTGCCAAAATGGCGTACGAAAGTGATCGCGAAATTGAGCAAAACTAGCTGAGAAACTAAAGCGCCGGGCACTTGATTTCGGCATCTACCAGAGCCTCCACCAGGGAAGGGATCGGGATGGCGGTGTGCGCCAACTCGTCGCGCATTAAGCCCGCAATTTTTTGGATCAGCAGTTGTATCGACGCGCAGTAGATTGAGGGCCTCTGAAAGCCGGACGCCTGAGAATAACGATGCGGCTGATATCCGCCGCCGCAGACGGTTACGAAGGCGCAGCCGCGGCACGTGGCGCAAAGGGCGTTGATGCCCATCTGGCGCGACATGACCGCCGGCGCTCGAAGCGCTCTGTCAAACGAGTCGCTGCGGACATTGAGACCGGTGGAGGCGGCCCCCGCATAACAGGACTTCAGCGAATCCACTGCTTCAATATCGCCGTTTGACTCGATCACGATCAGCGTGACCAGCCCGATCCCAATAGATTCCACGAGACTCCGACGCCCCAACAACAGGCGCATAATCGATGAAAAGTACCTTATGTCGGGCTTGTCGTCGGCAGCTCTGTACCAAAGCTCGAGGAAACGAACGAGCCACTCGCCGTAACGCAGCACATCGTGCAGCGCGCCGGCTCCTGGAGGCAGCCGGTCATAATTGGATAGCGGCAGCAGCAGATCGACTGACTTCGGCCTGAAGCTACACAGGTAGTCCCAAACCTCGGTGGGATCTACGTCGACGTTGACCACGCATAATATGCCGCCGAAAACGTCGGGGTTGTCGCGAAGCAAGGCGGCGGCGCGCTCGACCCGTTCAGCCGAGCCGCGCCCGCTCGGATAAAACCGAAATCGGTTTTGGTGAGCCGGAGGCCCGTCAAGACTCAGTCCAATGCGTATCTTGTGGCGGCGCGCGACCGCCACAAACTTTTCGTCGAGCAACGTTCCATTCGTTTGCAATCCGAAGCGAATTTCCGTGACATCAGCCAGACTGTCCTGCGCCCGAAGCGCCATATCATCAAGACCCTGAGGCCCAATGAGCAACGGCTCGCCGCCGTGGAAAATACTGGTAATTGACGGCAATGCGTGTTTGATGACGTGTTCGCGAATGCGACGGAGCGCGAGCCGATGCGTCTCCGCGCTCATTAAAACGGGCTGAGATTGCCAACTCTGATCGCTTGACCGGTAAACATAACAATAAGGGCAGGCCAAATTGCAGCGGCCGGCCACCTTGAATAAGAAAGTGTCGAACGGGATCGGCCGTGGAACTGGGGTGCCGGGCGGAAACCAATGACCGGCGGCGGCACCATGCTGCGAGTTCTTTGCCGCGAGCGTAGTCCGACCGCCTCCGACCAAATGTCCAGCTCGAGACACGACAACTTACGACGAACTGGAATGACTGGTATGTTGGCCGTGGCTGCCGTGACTGCTATGGCTACCGAACATCACATGAGAATCGTGATCGGCCGCGACTTTCAACGCGGTCGCCCCGCCGCTTTTCTGTTCGTCCTGGCGAAGATTTACCAGCAGCCTGCGCAAGGCTCCGGCAGAGAGTTTCGAAATCGCCTGATCGGTGATTTCGGGGACTGACGCCGCGGCCGTTGCCGCGGGCGTCGCCGCCAACGTCCCGGCGAGCACGATTGCCGCCCGAGAGCGGCGGCGCTTGCCTTTTTGTCTGCTGCGTTTCGCTTTCATGGTTGCCGCCTCGATCGGGAACCTAGGTCTCTACAATCGCTACTTTCACCCTAAGACTACACAATCAACCGGCCATTCGCAATCGGCATGTGCCGTGACCGCCCTGGCCCTTTCGATCGCGAAAAAAAGCCGGCGCCTATCCGTCACATCCGGTCGGGAAATTGCACGACGAAGTTGTCGCGGTTCGGCATCCGCACCTTCGGCAGCGTCGTGGCGTTGATCTCGTCGTTCTCGCCGATCAGCTTATTTGCTGCAAGCAGATAGGCGACGAGGGAATAGACTTCCTGGTCGGTGAGCGAACGCGGCTGGGTGAAGGGCATCGCCCTGCGGATGAAATCGAACAGCGTGGTCGCGTAGGGCCAGTAATTCGCCATCGTCTTGCCGCCGTCGAGGCTCGCCTTGGGCGGACCGCCGATCAGCCGCACGGCATGGCCGCCCTGGCCTTTGTCGCCATGGCAGAACGCGCATTTCTCGGCGTAGATCTTGGCACCGTCGGCGGCCTTGCCGCTGCCGGGCGGCAGGTTGGTCCCGTCGGGCAGAATGTTGATGTCCCACTCGGCGAGATCGGGTTGGCTGATCGGCTTGCCGAGACGCGGGGTCTCGGCGGCGGCCGCGCCGGGGCCGATTGCAAGCACGAGGACGATGCAGGCCGCGACCTTGAGATCACGCATAGACATGCCTCACCTCGCCGTTGGGCGCCACGGCCCAGCTGGTGATGGCGTTGAAGTGGTGGCCGGGAAAGCCGAGCACCGACGGCGGCTTCGATGTCTGGCCGCGCTTGGTCACGAACTGTTCCCGGGTCGGCTGCGCGTTGCCGGCCTCGTCCCACGCCCGGCTTTGCAGGACGGCTGGACCGCCATCCCAGCGCCACGCCATGTTGAAGCGAGTGAAGGCCTTGGGCAGACGCGGCGCGTCGAGCGCCGCTTCGGCCCAGCTCTTGCCGCCGTCGGCGGAGACCAGAACTTTTGCAATCCGCCCGTTGCCCGAATAGGCGATCCCGGAAATCTCGTAGACGCCCGGCTCTTTGAGCTTGAGGCCGGGTGACGGCGAGGTGATGAACGACTTCACCTCCTGCACGAAGTAGAACTGGGTGTCTTTGCCGTTGGGCAGTGGATCGGTGTAGATCTTCGATTCGAAGTAGGTCATGCCCGGCTGGTCGGTGACCTGGATGCGGCGCAAGTACTTCACGTTCATGTTGCCTTCATAGCCCGGCAGATAGAGCCGCATCGGATAGCCCTGGCCCGGCTGGATGCGCTCGCCGTTCTGGTACATGGCGACCAGGGCATCATCCATGACTTTGGCGAGCGGCACGCTCCGCGACAGATGCGGCGCGTCGGCGCCTTCGGCGATGATCCATTTGGCGCTCACGTCGACGCCTGCTTCATCGAGCAGCGTCGCCAACGGCACGCCGGCCCATTCGGCGCAGGATGCGAGACCATGGAGCGCCTGCACGTCGGCCTGGATCGGCTCGTTGGAGAACAGCGGCGCGCTGTTGCCGCCACATTCCACGAAACCGACGCGGGTCACCATCCGATAGCGCGACAGCGCCTCGAGATCGAACACCAGCGGCTGTTTGACCATGCCGTGGATGAGAAGCTTGTGCTGGGCGGGATCGATATCGGGAATGCCGGCGTGCATGATGGTGAAGTGCAGGCCATTGGGCGTGATCGTGCCCTTGAGCAGATGATGCGGCGTGCGCGCCCGCGAGCCGCTCGGCTCGTTGTTCGGATTGTCGACGGTGCGGACCACGGCCTTTTCGAAGCGCGAGGGATGGCCATAAGGCGGTGTCACTTCGCCCGGTGCGAGGCTCCAGGGTGCCTCAGTCAGGGGCTCCGCGGCGGCGGCGGTCAAGGCTCCCGTCGCGCCCGCGCCCATCGCTCCGGCCACCATGACGCCGCGGCCGAGCAATGCACGGCGGTGGAGGAGGCCGTTACCGGCCGCTGCATGGATCGAACTCGCGCCTTGTGGTGATTTGCTCATGTGACATCCTCTTCGGAAGCACTTGCGTGTCGCCCACCGTCCGTCGCAAACAAGCCAGTCGCCGGTGCAATCGATCATCGCCGTTCCGGCCGCAGACCGCACGGCAAAGTTCCATCCCAGGCGGGGCCGTCGAACCAAATATTACCACAGTTCCGTGGGATTTGCGCCCGCAGTCGAGGAGTCGTGGGCGTGGGTGCTGTCAGTTTTTCTTGTCCGAACACCGGCGGCGAGATCGATCCGGGGATCGAGGACATCGAGCACGCTGAAGCGGCGCTGCGCTTCACGGCGCTGTACGTGCGCTGCGCCCATTGCGGCGAGCATCACGAAATCAAGATCGAGGAAGCGGCGCTGAACGAGGCCGCGTAGCCGGCGCCGACGGTATTTGCACCGCTGAACTCAGCGGAAGCGGCTATTCGCGCCCGAACTGATGGCGCAGCTCGATCTTGGCCTTCTCCAACGTACGGCGCCGGCTCGCGGGCAAATTCTTGCCGGCGCGATTGATGTAAAACACCAGCATCGACAGCGCCGACCGGTACGGTTCGGCCTTGCGGCGATGGCTTCGCTCCGCCGAGCGTTTCAATGATGCGGCGATGCGTTTGGGGTCCTTCAGCTTGAAAACGCCACCTTGCAGATCGAGCGCATCGCTTTCCCTGGTGACGCGGCCGGACCAATAGCGCGTGCTCTTGCGGCGTTGGGCGTGGCCACCAGTCTTTCGGTGCGGTGAGGTTTTGCGGCGACGTGCAGTTTTTGCCATGGGCAAATTCTCCGGTGCCTATGTCAGGAAAAACAACGCGACCGAAGTTTGTTCCACTCGAAAACTGGTGCTAGGGCTACTCCGCCGCGATCCGGTGGACCGAGCGCGATTGGATTTCAGCAAGGCACTGGCGGAGCGCCTCGCCCTCCGGATCGAGCAGCGCCGCGGTGCGCGCGCTGGCGATTGCGTCCGCTGCCTCGCGCGGCGGTATGGCGCCGGCGAGCGCCGGCAGCATCAGTTCGTTCTCGATCAGATGATAATTGCCAGTGCCGCGCTTGTGGGTGTCGCCATAGCCTTTGATGAGGCGGGCGCATTCGGCGATCTCGAGCGCAAGCTCGACGGACAGCGGTGCGGCCAGGGCGATCAGATGCAGCCAGGCCTCGATCGCGCGCTGCTCCGCCTGATAGCGGTAGGTCTTGCGCCGCCACGGCCGCAGCTTGGCAAGCAGATAAAACCGCAAATAACCGAAGATCGCCGTGGTCTTGACCGCCATGCCTAGGTGCGCGTTCGCGAGTTTCTGGTGCCGTGCCGCCAGCGCGAGAACGCGGCGCGCCATGGCCGGAGGCAAGATCGAGCACAATTCCTCGACCCCGGGCTTTAAAAATTCCGTGACGGTGAACGGCTGCGCCGGCGCGATCTTCATCTCATCGACCACGCGCGCCAGGCGCACCGGATCGATCTTGGCCTGCGCCACGCGAATGACGTCCTCGTAGGACATGCGCACGGCGAGGTGGCGTGCCGTCGCGGCAAGGAATCGTCCGCCCGCTTGGGCTTTGGTGTCGGCGTCGCGGATTGGCTGCAGGCGATCGAGGTAAAGCCGCGCGTAGGCCGCGTCCTGATAACGGACCAGCCGCCGCACGCCCTCGCCCACGATGGCGCGCGCGGCTTCGGGCATGGCCGCGACGTCACGGTCGAGTTCGGTGAGAGGCGTGGCGGATGCAGATGCGCGCTTATCAGGGCGAGACTGCGCCTGTTCGCCGTTGCGCGCCGCGGCCAAACCGGCGCGGAAGCCGCGCAAGTTGGCGTCGACCGCCTTGCCGTCGGCGCGGATCGCCGACTCGAAGGCGGCGGCCGGAATGGGCAGCGCTTCGGCGCCGGCTATCACGCCCAGCATCACCGCATTGATCATGGCGCCGCATTGCCGCGCGATCGCTTCGAGATCAAGCAGCAGCGTTTGCCGCGAATGGGCCTGCACCGCTTCGACCAGCCGCTCGTGATCGTAGCGGCCGTCGGCCATCGCCATCTTCTCCACCACCAGATACGAACGGCTGGTCGACGCGATGGTCGTGGTGCGGTCCTGGGTGACAAAGCCGCCAGCAACGGCGCGGCCGGCTTCCATAAGCTCGCTGGCGACGACAAGGTCGACGTCGCCGACGCCGGGCGCCAGCGCCAGGATCGGCCGGCCCGCAGTCTCGCCCGGCGGCGTCGGCTCGGGGACGAGCTCGATGTGATAGGTGGTCGCGCCGGTGCGCTGCGCCACGCCTGGTATCGAGGTCGATTGCACCGGAAAATTCTGGCTCGCCGCGGCGGCGACGATCCAGTCGGTGAGCACGCCGCCACCCTCGCCGCCGAGTGCGGCGATGAGGATCGTGAGGGGACGTGCATCGGCTTGACGCTTGCCGCTGCGCGCTCCCTCTCCCCGCAGGGGAGAGGGTTGGGGCGAGGGGGCTCGGGACTCGCGATCTTTTTGGTCGAGAAGAGACGGAGCAACTTCTTCAGCGCTGCCGGCGAGCCAACTGATCACCGCGTGCCGCACGCGATGCAGCGTGCGGTCCCAAAAAGTCGGATTGCTGACGATGTCGGCGCGGTAGAACGACGGGCAGAGCACCGCCGCATGCGCGACCTCGCCGCACAGGCCGCAGCCGACGCAGCTCTCCACCACGGCCGCGACCGGATCGTCGCGCAGCGGATCGGGATTTGGCTTCACCGTCAGCGACGGACAGCCGGACAGCCGGATGCAGGAATGGTCGCCAGTGCAGATTTCGTCGTCGACGCCGTAACGCGTGCGCACCACGCGCTCGCCGCGCTTGAGCTTTTCGGCATTCTCGACGCGCAGCCGGCGCTGCCGCGCCAGCATGCATTCGCCGTCGGCAATGATCACCTTCAGGCCGTGCTCGGCGCTACGCATCGCCTCCTTCAGTGTGGCCACCATCTTGGCAACGCTATATGTGCGCACCGTGCGCAGCCATTTGACGCCGAGCGCGCGCACCGTTTTCTCGATGCTTATGCCGGCCGGCGTACCGCTGCGGTGCGACGCGCTCGACGGCAGATATTGCTGGCCGGTCGCCGAGGCGTAACCGTTCTGCATCACGATCAGCACGCCGTCGGCATTGTTGAAGGTCGACGAGGCGACGCCGGTGATCAGCCCGTTGTGCCAAAACCCGCCGTCGCCCATCACCGCGATCGGCCGCTTGGCCATGTTCGGTCCGACCGCGGCGGCGCTGGCGAGCGACATGCCGTAGCCGAGGATCGAATTGCCGATCGAGAACGGTGCAAAGGTCGCGAACGAGTGGCAGCCGATGTCGGCGCTGATGTGGATCGGGCCGAGCTCGCGCTGCGCCAGCTTTATGGCGGCGAACACCGGGCGCTCGGGACAGCCGGTGCAAAAATTCGGCGGCCGCGGCGGAATATCGCCGAGCGCTGCGGCAGCCGCGGGCTTGTGTGCGACGATGCCGTCAACGCGTGCCGCAACGGCATCGGCGTCGATGCCGGCCGGTCGGGTTTCGACCAAAAACGCCGCGAGCCCGCGCAACAGCACTTCGGAGATATATTCGCCGCTGCGCGGCAGGCAGCCTTTGCCAAGGATGCGAGTCTGAATGTCGGCGCCGCGCAGGATGGCATTGATCTGCTGCTCGACGTAGTCGGGCGAGCCTTCCTCGACCACCAGTACGGCGCGCTTTGCGGCACAGAACGCTTTGACCTCGTCAGGCACCAGCGGGTAGGCGACGTTGAGCACGTAGATCGGAATGCGCGAGGCGCCGTAGAGGTCGGCGAGGTCGAGCCGCGCCAGCGCACGCAGCAAGGTGTTGGTCAAGCCGCCGAGCACGATGATGCCGACGTCATCGCACGCGCCCGGGATGATCTCGTTGAGCTTGCGCTTGGAAATGAATTTTTGCGCCGCCGGCAGCCGCTCCTCGATCTTGAGCCGCTCCTGGGCGAAGGTGACGGGCGGATGCGCCAGCTTTCCGTAATCAAAGCGCGGCGGGCCTTCGAGCCGATGCCGGCCGCTGTAAGCGCCCGGCCTGTTGTCCTTGGCGACGAACTCGCCAGTGACGTGGCAAGCGCGCACGCGCAGATCGAGCATGACCGGGGCGTGGCTCGCCTCGGACAGCTCAAAACCGTGCTCGACCATGCGGACGATGGTTGGCAGATCGGGCCGCGGATCGAACAGCCAGATCGACGACTTCATCGCATAGGCATACGAGCGCTCCTGGATGACGCTCGCGCCTTCGCCGTAATCCTCGCCGAGCACGATCAACGCGCCGCCGATCACGCCCGGTGAAGCGAGGTTCGAGAGCGCGTCGGCCGCCACGTTGGTGCCGACGATCGATTTCCAGGTCACCGCGCCGCGCAGCGGATAATTGATCGAGGCGCCGAGCATGGCGGCGGCCGCGGCCTCGTTGGTGCAGGTCTCGACGTGGACGCCGAGCTCGGCCAGCAAATCCTCGGCGTCGACCATGACGTCGAGCAGGTGCGAGACCGGCGCGCCCTGATAGCCGCCAACATAGCTCACGCCGGATTGCAGCAGCGCCTTGGTGACGGCCAAAATGCCTTCGCCGCGGAATACCTCGCCGGCGCCGAGCCGCAGCGCGTCGACTTCCTTCTTGAACGAGCGTTCCATCGGCTTTTTCCGCAGGCGGCGAAGCAGCCTCCGATATAGCGGCTTTTGCCCGACGCGTCATTTCCCGACCCGCCGCGGCATTACCTCGCTTGGTCTGCCGAAGCACACCAGCTAGGCTCCGCCCGCCGGTGCCCAAAACACCGTGCCGGAGGCTTGGTGACGGCATGGACCGCGGAGCGCAGATCGTCATCGACAGGGTGAACCACACCTACCGACCGCCGCGCGGCCGGCCGGTGCTGGCCCTGGCCGACGTGTCGCTCGAGGTGCGGCCCCGCGAGTTTCTGGCGCTGCTCGGCCCGTCGGGCTGCGGGAAATCGACGCTGCTCTACCTCGTCGGCGGGTTCTTGCCGACTGAAGCCGGCCGTATCCAGGTCGACGGCAAGCGGGTCGACGCACCCGGGCCGGACCGCGGCGTCGTGTTTCAGCATTTTGCGCTGTTTCCCTGGAAGACCGTGCGCGGCAACATTTTGTACGGCCTGGAGCGCCAGGGCCTGCCGCGCGGCGAGCGCGAGCGCCGGGCGCAGGCCTTCATCGAGCTGGTCGGGCTCAAGGGTTTCGAGGACAGCTACCCGTCGCATCTATCCGGCGGCATGAAGCAGCGCACCGCGATCGCCCGCACGCTCGCTTTCGATCCGAGCATTTTGCTGATGGACGAGCCGTTCGGCGCGCTCGACGCGCAGACCCGGTCGCTGATGCAAACCGAGCTGCTCGGCATCTGGCAGCGTACGCCCAAAACCGTCGTGTTCGTCACCCACGATGTGCAGGAGGCGGTTTATCTCGCCGACCGCGTTGCCGTGATGTCGGCGCGGCCCGGCCGCGTCAAGGCGATCGTCGACACCAAGTTCGGCGACCGCAATCCCAATATCTTCCGCAGCAAAGCGTTCGTCGAAAAAGTCGATGAATTGTGGGACCTGGTGCGCGTCGAGGCGCTCAAGGCCCAGGAGGTGAAAGCGGCGTGAGCTCGGCTGCGAAACTCAGATTGTCATCACCCGCGCAAGCGGGTGATCCAGTAAACACCAGACCTGCCGGTTTTCTGTATGTAAACACACCCGTGATTACTGGATGCTCCGCTTTCGCGGAGCATGACAGCGAATGGTGTGCGCGATGAGGCCGTTCATTCGCTACCTGCCGCTCGTCCTGCTGGCGCTCGCCTGGGAGGCGGTGGCGCGTTTCAACATCGTCGATTCGCAGGCGCTGCCGCCGCTGTCCAAGGTCGCGGTCGCCTGGGTCGATCTCATGCGCGACGGCGAACTGGTCGAGAACGGCGCGGTGTCGCTCTATCGCGGCTCGGTCGGGTTGTTGCTCGCCATCCTGATCGGCGGTGGGCTCGGCATGGCGATGGCGCGCTGGCGGCTGCTCGACGTGTTCGTCAATCCGTTGGTGCAGCTGTTCTATCCGCTGCCGAAATCGGCGCTCATTCCGGTCACGGTGATCTGGCTCGGCTTCGGCGATGGCTCGAAAATTCTCCTGATCTTTCTCGCCTGCATGATCCCGGTGACGATCGGTGCCTATAACGGCGCGCGTGGCAGCGAGCAGGTTTTGGTGTGGTCGGCGCGCAGCATGGGCGCGAGCCGGATGCGCATGATGTGGGACGTGGTGATGCCGAGCGCGCTGCCGGAGCTGCTCAACGGCGTGCGCACCGCGCTGGCGCTCGCCTTCATCCTCGTGGTCAGCTCGGAGCTGATCGCCTCGCAGCAGGGTTTTGGCTACCTGATCGGCTATCTGGGCTCTACCGGCGCTTACGAGGCCATGTACGCGGTGGTGCTGACCGTGGCGTTCCTCGGCTTTGCCGCCGACCGCGTCTATCAGATCATCATGCAATGGTTGCTGCGATGGCGCGAGTAGAAGACCAGGCGACCTTGGCGGCTGCCGAGGCCGACGTCACGCAAGCGGCGGCGCGGCGGCTCGATCTCGCTTTTCGCAGCGGTGCGGCTGTGTTTTCGATTCTGCTGCTGTTGATCTTCTGGGAGCTGTTCGCGCGCAGCGGCAAGGTGACGATGTTCATGCTGCCGCCGTTTTCCGTGGTCGCCGATCAGATCAAAACCGATGCGCTGTCCGGCGACCTCTGGCGCAATCTCGGCGTCACGCTCTATCGCGCGCTGGCCGGGTTTTTGATCGCCGCCTGTATCGGCATCGTGCTGGGCGCGCTGATGACGCGTGTGCGCGCGGTGCGCTGGTTCTTCGACCCGATCATCTCGGTCGGCTTCCCGATGCCGAAAATCGCCTTTCTGCCGGTCATCATCCTGTGGCTCGGCGTCTACGACGTGTCGAAAATTTGCGTTGTGGTGTTCGACGCGACCTTTCCGGTGGTCACGGCGACGCTGGCCGGCCTCGCCGCGGTCGAAAAGGAGCTGATCTGGTCGGCGCGCAACATGGGAGCGAGCCGGCGGCAGGTATTGTGGCAGATCATGCTGCCGGCGGCGGCGCCGCAAATCCTTACCGGCCTGCAGGTCGCGCTGCCGATTGCGCTGATCGTCGAGATCATCGCCGAGATGGTGATGGGCGGTTACGGGCTCGGCGGCGCCATGATGAGCGCGTCACGCTTTGCCAATTCGCCCGGCGTGTTCGCCGGCATCGTCGAGATCGCCGTCGTCGGCTTGCTCTTGATCCGGGCGATGGCGGTGCTGCGCCGGCGCCTGTTGAGCTGGCATCAGGAAGCGGCCGAGCCGAGCGGCGCCTGACGGCATTAAGGCCCTTGATCGATTGATTGTCGCTGCTGCTTGCCTCCGCTCGGCCTTTGCGGTCACAATCGACAAAATGGCCGCGCCGCAATGGGGTGGCGGCGGTAGCCCGGCCATTCTGGGAGGAATACGCCATGCGTGCAAAAATCGCGCTGTTGAGCGTCGTTCTGTTGGTGCTCGGCTTCGGCCGTGCCAACGCGGAGCCCGTGCAAATTCGCGTCGCCTGGGTGGCGCCGGTCGCCAATTGGATTTCGATGTGGCTCGCCAAGAAGGATTTGGCCCGGCATTTCGGCCAATCCTACGTGTTCGTTCCTGTGCACTTTGCCGGCACGCCGCCGATGGTCACGGCGGTCGCCAACAACGAAGTCGAGATCGGCGACCTCGCCTATTCGACCTTGCCGATCGCCATCAAGAATGCCGGCCTCGACGATATCCGCGTCATCGCCGACGACTTTCAGGATGGCGTCGGCGATTATTGGACGGTCCGCTACACGGTGCTCAAGGACGGCCCGATCAAGAAGGTCGAGGACCTCAAGGGCAAGATCGTGGCCACCAATGCCGAGGGCAGCGCCGTCGATATCGCCATGAAGGCGATGCTGCATAAGCACGGCCTCGAGAATAAGCGCGACTACACCGTGATCGAGGCGCCGTTTCCGGCCATGAAGGCGATGCTGACGGAGCACAAGGTCGATCTGATACCGGGCATCCTGCCGTTCGCGCTCGACCCCGAGATGCAGAAGATCGGCACTACGCTGTTCACCGCGAAGGACGCCATCGGCAAATCCGAGTTCGTCAGCTTCCAGGCGCGCAAGCCGTTCATCGACGCGCATCGCGCCGCGCTGGTCGATTGGCTGGAAGACACGATGCGCATCCTGCACTGGTTCATGGACCCGAAGAACAATGCCGAAGTGGCGCAGATCGCCGGCAACCTGGTCAAGGCGCCGCCGGAACGGATGCGCTGGGTGTTCAGCAAAATGGACGCCTATCGCGATCCCAACATGCTGCCCGACCTTGCCGCCTTGCAAAGCAACGTCGACATGACCGCGGAGCTCGGCTACGCCAAGGCGAGCTTCGACGTGAAGAAGTATTCCGACCTCAGCATGGTCGAAGAGGCGGCGAAACGGCTCAAATAACAGGAAAAACCATTGCGGCGAGCTGCGCCGAAGTCATAAACGCGACACCTCACGACTGCGAGGTCCTCTGGCGGCGGCTGTGACGACGGGGCCGATTGACAAATTCGGCTTTGGGTGCGGTACATCCCGCCGCCACAAATGGCGCCGTCCGGCACGAGCGCGTGCCGAGATGCCACAAGACCGGAGGGAACGATGCGGCCCATGCGAATTGCGTCCGCGGCACTTTTTGTTGTGCTGCTCGCCGTCGCCGGCGCGGCCAATGCGGATCCGCTGAAAATTCGCGCCGGCTGGGTGGCGCCCGGAAACTGGTTCTCGATCTGGCTGCAGAAGAAGGACCTCGCCAAGCATTTCGGCCAGTCCTACGTGATGGTGCCGGTGCACTACGTCGGCACGCCGCCGATGGTCACGGCGCTCGCCGCCAACGAGGTCGACATCGCCAATCTTGCTTTTTCGACGCTCGGCATCGCCATCCAGAATGCCGGACTGAACGATCTGCGCATCGTCGCCGACGAATTCCAGGACGGTGTGCCCGGCTATTATTCGCAGGAATACATGGTGCTCAAGGACAGCCCGATCCAGAAGGTCGAGGACCTCAAGGGCAAGATTTTGGCCACCAACGCCGAGGGCAGCGCTGTCGACGTCGCCATGAAGGCGATGCTGCACAAGCACGGGCTGGAGCCGAACCGCGACTACACCGTGATCGAGGCGCCGTTCCCGGCGATGCGCGCCATGCTCCAGGAGAAGAAGGTCGATCTGATCCCGGCGGTGCTGCCGTTCTCGTACGATCCAGCGCTGCGCAGCATCGGCCGCGACCTGTTCACCTCGCGCGACGCCATCGGTGTCAGCGACTTTGTGACCTGGCAGGCACGCAAGCCGTTCCTCGACAAGAACCGCGCCGCCATGGTCGATTTCATGGAGGATTCGCTGCGCATCGTGCACTGGTACGAGGACCCTGCCAACCATCAGGCCGCCATGCAAATTCTCGGCGATCTGGTGAAGCGGCCGCCGCAAATCTTCGATTGGGCCTTCACCAAGCGCGACGTCTATCACGATCCCAACATGCTGCCGAACCTCGACGCGTTGCAGAAGAATGTCGACGCGACCCACGATCTCGGCTTCACCAGGGCGAGCTTCGACGTCAAGCAATACACTGACCTCTCGATCGTGCAGGAGGCGGCGAAGCGGCTGAAGTGAAGATTTGCGTCAGTTAGCTCGTTCGCCGCTCGTCATTGCGAGGAGCGAAGCGACGAAGCAATCCAGAGCGGCGCCGCGGTACTGGATTGCTTCGCTACGCTCGCAATGACGATCGGCCTTCAATGCATCGACTTGCCGCCGTCGACGTTGATGGTCTGCCCGGTCATGAAGTCGCTGGCCGGCGACGACAAAAACATGACCGCGCCGACCAGATCGGCCGGCACCTGCACGCGCTCGATGGCGCGGCCGGCGATGCGCGAGGCGAGATAATTGCCCGACGAGGTCGCGACCTGCGTTTCGCTCTGGGTCATGCCGGGCGTAACCGCGTTCACCGTGATGCCGAACTCGCCGAGCTCGCGGGCCAACGCGCGGGTAAAGCCGATAACGCCGGCTTTCGACGTGGTGTAGTGCAGGCGGTTCGGCGTGCCCTCCCAGACCCGCGACGACGAAATGTTGACGATCTTGCCGCGGCCTTGCGCCTTCATCGCCGGAAAAGCGGCGCGGCAGGTCAGGAACATGCCGCGCAGGTTCACCGCCATGACGCGGTCCCATTCCTCGACCGGAATTTCGAGCCAGGAACGGCGCGGCAGCGCGCTCATCAGCGACGCATTGTTGATCAGCACGTCGATGGCGCCGAAGCGGTCGAGCACGGCTGCCGCCATCGCCTTGGTCGAACTCTCGTCGGCGATGTCGACGCCGATGGCGATTGCCTCGTGTTTCGCCTTGCCGAGCGACGCGGCGACGCTCTTGGCAGCCTCGACGTCTATATCGGCGGCGGCGACGCGGGCGCCGGCCTTGGCAAACTCCTCGACATAGACCTTGCCGATGCCCTTGCCGCCGCCGGTAATCAGCACGCTGCGCCCGGAAAAATCAAAACGCTCGTTCACCGCCATGATGTTTGCCTTTATGCTAAGCCGTCATTCCGGAAGCCGCGAAGCGGCTGTCCGGAATCCATAACCACGGTCGGTGCAGAATAATCAACGACCGGGCTTATGGATTCCGGGTTCGCGGGCTTCGCCCGCGCCCCGGAATGACGGCTGAAATTTGGTGCCGCGCAGAGATACTTATGAATCCCATCGATCTCGAAGTCATCTACCAGTCGACCTTGCAGATCGCGCGCGAGCTGACGCTCAACATGCTGCGCACCGGCTATTCCACCATCATCAAGGAAAGCCAAGATTTCACCTTCGCGGTGTTCGATGCGCAGGGCCGCATGGTGGCGCAGGGCATTCCGCAGCCGCTGCATATCGGCCCGCTGGCGGCGCAGGTGAACGGGATCCGGCACAGGTTTCCCGACGCCGCGCCGGGCGACGCCTTCATCGTCAATCATCCATACGACGCCTGTCAGAATCACTCGACCGACATCACCATCATCACGCCGCTGTTCGTCGATGATCGGCTGGTCGGTTATATCGGCAACACCGCGCACAAGCCCGATCTCGGCGGCAAGGTGCCGGGCACCAACGCGGGCGACGCCACCGACTTGTTTCAGGAAGGCCTGTTGATCCCGCCGATGCGGATTCTGCGGCGCGGCGAACTCGTCGGCGAGCTGGAAGCCGTGATCTGCGCCAACACCCGCACGCCGGAGATCACTTGGGGCGACATCAGCGCGCAGATCAATACCAATACGTACGGCCTCACCCGTTTCGCCGAGCTGTTCGGCAAATATGGCACCGACAAGGTTTTGGCCTGCTGGCAGACCTGGATGGACATCTGCGAGCGCGAGCTGCGCAGCGAGATTGCGAAAGTGCCGGACGGCCGCTACGGGCCGGAGACCGATTATCTCGACGACGACGGCATCGATCTGGAAAAACCGTACCGCATCTCCGCAACGCTCGAGGTCAAGGGCGACACGCTGCACTTCATCCTGGATAGCGACGCGCAGGCGCGCGGGCCGATCAACTTGCGGCCGTGCGTGTCGCGCAATTTCATCCAGTGCCTGGTCAAGATGGTGTTCATCCCGCGCCTGCCGGTGAACGACGGGCTGTCGCGGCCGGTACAGGTGTCGTATCCGCCGGAAGGCTCGCTGCTCAATCCGCGTTTTCCCGCGCCGGTCAACATGTATGTGCGGCCGAGTCAGGTCACGACCTCGGTCGCCATTCGGGCGCTGGCGCGCGCCGTGCCGGGCCGCGTGCCGGCGCCGGGCAGCGCCGCTGGCGGCTCGATCTCCAGCGCCGGCCGCCACCCGCAGACCGGCCGCTGGTACTCCCAATACGAGATTTTGAGCGGCGGCACCGGCGCGCGGCCGGACGGCGACGGCGTGAGCGCCATGGACGAGCTCGTCGTCAACGTCATGAACACGCCGGTCGAAGCGGTCGAGACCGAGTTTCCGGTGCGGGTCGAACGCTACGAGCTGGCGCAGGATTCCGCTGGCCCCGGACTATTTCGCGGCGGGCTCGGCGTGCGTCGGCAATGGCGCACGCTGGCCGACGAAGCTTTCGTCAACCTGCGCACCGACCGCTTCAAATTTTCGTCGCCGGGAATTTTTGATGCCAAGCCGGCGTTGCCGTCCGCTGCGTCGCTTGCGTCGGACGCTATGCCGGTCCGCCCGCTCACCTCGAAAGTCGCCGGGCTGCGGCTCAAGAAGGACGACGTGCTCACCCTGCAATTTGCCGGCGGCGGCGGCTGGGGCGATCCACGCCAACGTGCGGCCGAGCGGGTGCAGCAGGACGTCGTCTGCGGCTACGTCTCGCGCCAGGCGGCGCGCGACGATTACGGCGTCGCGCTCCATGACGATCTCAGCATCGACGCCGAGGCGACGGCACGGCTGCGCGGCGCGAAGGCCGCTTCATGAAATTACGGGTCGGGATCGACGTCGGCGGGACGTTCACCGACGTCACCGCCTTCGATGAGGACACCGGCGCGCTTGCCGCCGTGCGCAAATACATGTCCGATCCGGCGCGGCCTGCCGCCGTGATGGAACGCATCACCGCCGATCTCGCCGCCGAGTTTGGCGCCGATGCGGTATCGTTGATCCTGCACGGCTCGACCGCGGCGCTCAACACGTTGCTCGAAGGCAAGGGCGCGCGCGTCGGTCTCCTCACCACGCGCGGCTTCCGCGACGTCTACGAGATTGGCCGGCAATGGCGCGGCGACGAGGTTTTCAACATTTTCGCTCCGGCGCCAAAAATGCTGCTGACGCGCGACCGCATTCACGAAGTGCGCGAACGGCTCGATCGTGATGGCAATGTCATCGAAGCGCTCGACGAAAACGATCTTGCCGAAGTCGTGCGGCGGCTCGTCGCGCAGAACGTCGAAGCGGTCGCCGTCTGCTTTTTGTTTGCCTACGCCAATCCGGCGCACGAGCGGCGCGCGGCCGATATCATCCGTGAAATAGCGCCGCAGCTTTACGTTTCGCTCTCGCACGAGGTCAATCCGGAATGGCGCGAGTACGAGCGTACCGCCTCGACAGTCGCCAACGCCTATATCGGGCCGCCGGTGTCGCGCTACCTGCGCGAGGTGGAGCGGCGTGCGCAGCGGCGCTTTCCGCGCTCGCGTGCGCTGATGATGAAGTCGGACGGCGGTGCGGCCAGCGCGCGCATGCTCGAACGCACGCCGATCGAAACCGTGCTGTCCGGCCCGGTCGCCGGCGTCATCGGCTGCCGCCATCTCGGCGATCTCAAGGGCATCGAGAAAGTCATCACCTTCGACACCGGCGGTACCTCGTCCGACATGGCGGTGCTGCCGGGCCGGCCGCTGTACAAATCTGAATTCGCCGTGGCGCGGCATCCGCTGCGCACCCATGCGGTCGATATCGAAACCATTGGCGCCGGCGGCGGCAGCATCGCCGCGGTCGATCTCGGCGTGCTCAAGGTCGGCCCGCAAAGCGCCGGCGCCGATCCTGGGCCGGCCTGCTACGGCCGCGGCGGCAACGCCGCGACCTTGACCGACGCGTTGGTGGTGCTCGGCCATCTCAACCCCGCGGCGCTGCTGGAAGGCGCCATGCCGATCATGCGCGGCGAAGCGGAGGCAGCGGTCGCGCGCGTGGCAAAACCGCTCGGCCTCACGCTGATCGAAGCGGCCTGGGGCGTCCTCACCGTCCTCGCCACCAACGTCACCATGGCGATGCGCACCATCACCATCGAGCGCGGCTACGATCCGCGCGAATTCACCTTGATCGCCTTCGGCGGCATGGGCCCGACCGTCGCCGGCCGCTTCGTCGGCGAGCTCGGCATTGGCCGCATCCTGGTGCCGCCCGATCCCGGCACGTTTTCCGCCTTCGGCATGCTGGTCAGCGACGTGCAGCAGAGCCGCAGCGTCACCCGTATGACGCGGCTCGACGCGGCCGACGCGGCGGAGCTGGAAAAGATTTTTGCCGAGATGGAAGTGTCCGCCATCGTCGAGCTCATTACGGAAAAATTCGCCCGCGAGCAGGTGGTGACCTTGCGCAGCGCCGGCATGCGCTATCGCGGCCAGTCCTATGAGGTAAGCGTGCCGGCCGGCGCGCTGCGCGGCGCTGACGACATCGCCGTGCTCGCCAAGCGCTTTCACGAAGCGCATCGGCGGCGCTACGGCCACATGGCGGAATCCGAAGCGGTCGAGATCGTCAACTTTCAGGTCACCGCGATCGGCAGGATTCCGAAGCCGCAATTTCACGCGCTTGCAATCTCCGAGCTGTCACCATTACCGGAGCCCTCGGCCGAGCGGACGGTCTATTTCGGCCCGAGTGATGCACTGCGGGTGCCGGTGTTCCGCCGCGCCGCGCTGCCGCCCGGTGCCGTTCTCGAGGGTCCGGCGATCATCGAGGAAAAGACCTCGACCATCGTGCTCTATCCAGGCCAAGGCGCGCGCATTGACGGCTACCGCAACGTCGAGATCGAACCGCCGCCAAAGTCCTGACGGCGGGCGCGGCGCCACCGCTCCTTTTCGGCGGGCGAGCGGTGTGATAGGTGCGCAAGCTCCCGCCTCGTATTCCTCACGGTGACAATCCATGCCTGCTCTGCCGATCACGTTCGCCTGCGGCCTCTACGATCGCATGCTCGCCCTGCAAACCGGCGAGGTCAAACCCGACGGCATCGATCTGAATTTCCTGGTGATGGACAATCCGCGCGAAATTTTCGACCGCATGTCCAATCGGCTGGAGTTCGACGCCTGCGAGATGTCGAGCTCCGAGTATGTCACGCGCTTTGCCGCCAAGAAGCTGCCGTTCGTGGCGCTGCCGGTGTTTCCGTCGCGGGTCTTCCGCCACGGCTTCATCGTGGTCAACCGCAAGTTCGTCAAATCGGCCAAGGACCTCGAAGGCAAGCGGATCGGCGTGCCGCTTTACACGCAGACTGCGGCCTTGTTCATCCGCGGCCTGATGCAGCACGATCTCGGCATCGACCTTGCCAAGATCGAATGGGTGCAGGGCGCGGTGAACGAACCGGGCGGCTACGGCAGCCCATCGGTGATGCCGATGCTCAAGCCGGTCAACATCAAGCCCAACGACAGCGGCAAGTCGCTGAGCGATCTTCTGGAAGACGGCGACATCCAGGCCATCATCGGCTCGAACCTGCCGCGCGCGCTCAAGCGCAATCCCGACGTGGTGCGGCTGTTTCCGGATTTTCGCGCGCGCGAGAAGGACTATTACCAGCGCACCAAAATCTTTCCGATCATGCATCTCGTCGTCATCCGCAATGACGTATACGAAAACAATCCGTTCGTGGCGACGAGCCTCTACAACGCGTTCGACAAGGCCAAGGATGTGGCGCGGGAAAAGATGCGGTTTTCCGGAACGCTGCGCTACATGCTGCCGTGGCTGCCCGACGACGTCGAGGAGATCGACGAACTGTTCGGCGGCGATTGCTGGCGGTACGGCGTCGAGCCCAATCGCGTCACGCTCGAAGCGCTGGTCGGCTACATGGTCGATCAGGGGCTGATCGCAGAAAAGATCCCGGTCGAAAAACTGTTCGCGCCGACGTACGGATAAACGAACTTGTCATGCTCCGCGAAAGCGGAGCATGAGTACTCCCGTATGGACTGGCAAGTACTGGATCGTCCGCTTTCGCGGACGATGACAGAGCCGCGCGTGTTGCGTTACACCGCCTTCAGGTGCGCATCGCGTCGCTTGTAAAGCTCATCGTCGGCATAGCCCATCGCCTCCGGCTTGCCGCGGCCGAGCATGACCTGAAAGTACACCGGCTCGAGCGAGTCGTTCTGATAGCCATGGATGACGCCGGCCGGGCATGCGATGCATTCCCACGGGCCGAGCCGCGTGGTGATGCGGTGGCCGCTTTCGTCCTCGACGAACACGTCGAGGAATCCTTGCAGCACGAAAAAGCACTCCTCGACTTCGTGGGTGTGCGCGGCGTTGCCCTGGCCCGGCTCGACATACATGATCGACAGCGTGAAATTGCCGGCCGGGATTACGCTCGGATCGCCGTGCTTGCCGGAGCCGCCGGCGCCGATGAAGCGGTGCTGCGCGCGCTTGAAACCTTCGATCTTGGCGTCCTCGAACGCCGCCCAGTCGGGCTTCTTCTCCTTGAAGCGGCCGACATACCTTTTCATGATCTCTTCGACGGGTACGCCCTCGAGTTCTTTCGGACGCGGGTGGCGGGCAACGGACATGGCTATACTCCTGTGCGAGAGACGGCTTTGTTGCAGAATCTAGTCTCGCGCCCAATAGGCCGTCAATGAATGCGGCGGAGCGCCTATTCCGCGGCTTTGCGCGCGTTCTGCAGCAGCTGCCAGACCGCGCCCGGCGTCAGTGGCAGGTCGCGCGGCTCGACGCCGAAGGAACTGAGCGCATCGGCGACCGCGTTGGCGATCACACCGCCGACCGAGATGATGCCGCCCTCGCCGGCGCCCTTGGCGCCGAGCGGATTGATCGGGGAGGGATGCGACTCCATCATGAAGCCGCGGATGTTGGGAAAATCGCTCGCCGTCGGCACCAGATAATCGGCAAGTGATCCGGTGAGCAGCTGGCCGTTATCGTCGTAGACCAGATGCTCCATGAATGCGCCGCCGAGTCCCTGGACGGCGGCGCCGACCAGCTGGCCCTTCAGTGTCAGCGGATTGATCATGCGCCCGCAATTCTCCACCGCGACGTAATCGACGAGCGCGACGTGCCCGGTCTTGGCGTCGACCGCCACGTGCGCGGCGTGCGCGCCGTACGACCAGGTGTGCTTGTGATTGTGGAACGCCCCCTCGGCCGCAAGCGGCTCGCTCGCAAGCTCGGCCCACGATACCGACTTGCCGTCGGGAGCTTTGGCGCGCTCGTCGGCGAGCACGACTTGGTCGGCGCCGCAGTTGAGCCGCCGCGCCGCTTCCGCGCGCATCAGTTCGCGCAGCTTCTTGGCGGCGTCGAGCAGCGCCGAGCCGCCCATCACGATCGAGCGCGAATGATAGGCGCCGTAGCCGTCGCTCACATACGCGGTCGAGCCGTGCAGCACGCGGTTGATGCGCTCCATGGGCATTTCCATGGCATCGGCGGCGATCTGCGCGAACGCGGTCTCGAGCCCCTGGCCGACGCCTGATGATCCCATGTAGACAGTCACGGTGCCGTCGGATTCCAGCACGAGCCGCGCGCTCTCCTTCGGTCCGGCGGCGCCGCCCTCGATGAAGCAGACAACCGCGACGCCCTGATAGCGGCCGTCGATGCAGCGGCCCTTGAGCTTGGCTTTGTCCGCCCAGCCGAACTCGGCGAGGCAGCGGTCGAGCGTCACCTGATAATCGCCGCTGTCGAGCTCGTCCTTGCTTTCGTACGGCGCGATGGTGGCGACCGTGTACGGCATCTCGGCTTCGCGAACGAGATTGCGGCGGCGGAATTCGACCTGGTCGATGCCGAGGTCGCGCGCCACCATGTCGAACAACCGCTCGCGGAAGAAATCGGTCTCGAACCGGCCCGGCCCGCGATAAGTGCCGACCGGCGTTTTGTTGGTGAGCAACAGTGACACATCGAGGTCGATATTGGGAATGCGGTACGGACCCGACATGAACTGCGCGATATTGCGCGCGCCGACCGCGCCGTTGGTGCGCATGTAGGCGCCCATGTCGACAAAGGCGTGGCCGCGCAGGCCCAAAATCGTGCCGTCGCGCCGGCACGCGATCTCGACCTCGCAGGCCGCTTCGCGCGCATGATTGATGGTCATCAGATGTTCGCGGCGATCCTCGGTCCACTTCACCGGCCGGCCGCAATGGCGCGCGGCGAACGGAATCAAAAAATCTTCCGGATAGAACTCGCCGCGCGCGCCGAAACCGCCGCCGACATCGTACTCGACCATGTCGATCGCATCTTCGGCGATTCCCATCTGCTTGGCGAGGATGCGGCGATTGGCGAACAGCACCTTGGCGGCGCCCGACACCGTCAGCCGGCCGCGTGCAGCATCCCATTCGGCGAGCACGCCGCGCGGCTCCATGGGTAGCGCGGTGTGCCGCTGCGTGGAAAAGCGCTCGCGCCGCATATAGGGCGCGTCGTTGAACGCCGCCGCGGCGTCGCCCAGCACGGCACGAAACAGCATCGAGACGTTGCTCGGCTTATCGTCGAACAGCAGCGCGTGTTTGTTCAGCGCGCTTTGCCAGTTGGCGACCGCCGGCAGCGGCTCGATATCGACGTCGATCGCGCCGACGGCGTCCTCGGCCAAGGCGGGGCTGTCGGCGAGCGCCATCGCCAACGCCTCGCCGACGTAGCGGACCTTGTCGCGCGCCATCACCGGCTGCGCGAACGGCTCGAAATCGGGCAGCGGCTGCAGCCGCATCGGCACGACCGGAATTTTTTCGCCCAAGTCCGCAGCCGTGATCACCGCGTGCACGCCCGGCATTTTTTCCGCACGCGATACGTCGATCGAGCGGATACGGCCGTGCGCAACGGAGCTGCGCAGAACCGCGGCATACAGCACGTCCTTGCGGGCGAGATCGTCGACGAACTGGCCGCGGCCACGGACCAGGCGCAAGTCTTCGAGGCGTTCGATCGGCTGGCCGACGAACGAATTGACCGTCCTCATGCGCCCTTCCCGCCGCCGCGTTGATAAGCGGCTCGCGCATCGAGCACCGCTTCGACGATCGAGATGTAGCCGGTGCAGCGGCACAGATTGCCGGACAGAACTTCGCGCACCCGATCGGCGTCGCAATCCGGCTCTTCGCTCAACAGCGCGTGTGCGGTGGTGATCATGCCGGGCGTGCAGAAGCCGCATTGCAGCGCGTGGTGCTTGCGGAACGAAGCCTGCAGCGGCGTGAGCCCCTCGTCGCGCGACAGACCTTCGACCGTGATCACTTTGGCGCCATCGGCCTGCACCGCGAGCATCAGGCAAGAGCGCACCGCGGCGCCATCGACCAGCACCGTGCAGGCGCCGCAAACGCCGTGCTCGCAGCCGACGTGAGTGCCGGTCAGGCGCAGCTTGTGGCGCAGGCAATCGGCCAAGCTCATGCGCGGTTCGACTTCGACTTCGACCGGCTCGCCGTTGACTTCAAATTTGATGGCCATCTGCTGTCACGCTGGACTTTTCAACCCGGCCGCGTCGCGCAGCGCGCGCTCGACCATGACCCCGATCAGGGCTTTGCGGTAGGCGCCGCTGGCGTGGATGTCGTCGGCGGGATCGACCGACGCGGATGCCGCAGCTTCGGCCTTGGCGATCACGGTTTCATCGATGCTGTTGCCGTTGATCGCGTCTTCGGCGGCCTGCAGACGCAGCGGCCGATCGGCAACGCCGATGGCGCCAACATGCGCATCGCGCACCCTGCCGCCGTCCTGGTCGTAAAACACCGCTGCGGCCGCCATGGCGAAATCGCCGCGGCGGCGGGCGAATTCCTGGAAGCCGAAGCGCCGCTTCGCCGGCCACAGCGGCAGCCGGATCTCGGTGATGATCTCGTCGGCGTGCAGTGCGGTCATCAGCGGACCTTGGAAAAAATCCGCGGCGTCGATGACGCGCGCGCCGGCCTTGCCGGCTACCGCGATCTTGGCTTCGCAGGTCACCGCGATGCCCGGCATCTCGGCGGCCGGATCGGCATGCGCCATGCTGCCGCCAACCGTGCCGCGATTGCGGATCTGATAATGCGCGACGTGCGCGACGGCGGCGACCAGCAACGGATGCGCGGTGCGCAGCCGCGCATCGTCCAAAATCTCGCGCCAGCGCACCATGGCGCCGAGCGCGACGCCCTCATTGGTGATTTTGATCTGACGCAGTTCGGCGAGTTTGCGCAGGTCGACCAGCAGCGACGGCGAAGCGACGCGGAACGCCAGCATCGGCACCAGACTTTGGCCGCCGGCGAGCGGCTTGGCCTCGCCGTCATGGGACGCGAGCAGCGCAACCGCCTCGGCGACGCTGGTCGGACAGGCGTAATCGAAGGGCGGCAGTTTCATGGTGCGATGCGATCGCTTCGAGGAGCAGGAAAACGCGTGGCGGAGGTGATTTTTCCTAGCATCGCGTTCATGCGCCGGTCAACGCGATGCGCCCGTGACGCGCGCGGCCTGAATCACGTGCCACAGGCGTGGCGGCGACAGCGGCAATTCGCGCGGCTGCACGCCGAGCGAGCCAAGCGCCGCGGCGACCGCGTTGGCGACCACGCCGCCGACCGGGATGATGCCGCCTTCGCCGGCGCCCTTGGCGCCCATCGGATTGAGTGGCGAAGGCTTGTCTTCCAGCGCGACGGCGCGGATATGCGGAAAGTCGCTCGCGGTCGGCAGCAGATAGTCGGCGAACGAGCCGGTGAGCAGCTGGCCGTTCTCGTCATAGATGAAGTGCTCGAGAAAAGCGCCACCCAGGCCTTGCACCACGGCGCCGATGCACTGGCCGTGCAGGGTCAGCGGATTGACGATGCGGCCGACGTCTTCGACCGCGACATAATCGATCAGCTCGACATGGCCGGTTCTGGCATCGACCGCCACGTAGGCGGCATGCGCGCCGTACGAATAGGTGCGCTTGTCGCTGGCAAAGGTGCCGTCGGCGCAGAGCCCGGCGAATTCCTTCAGCTCGATCGCAGCGCGCGCGGGCGCCGGGCCGACCGCCATGCCGCGATCGATGACGATGTCGCCCGCTTCGCACCGCAAGCGCTTCGCCGCCGCCTCGCGAATGAGCATGCGGAGCTTTTGCGCCGCATCGCCGATGGCGTTGCCGCCCATCACGATGGAGCGCGATGAAAACGAGCCGTAGCCCTGTTTGACGTAATCGGTCGAGCCGTGCAGCACCCGGTTGATACGCGCCATCGGCACTTCCAGCGCGTCGGCGGCAATTTGCGCGAACACGGTCTCGACGCCCTGGCCGACCGACGACGAACCGACGAACAGCGAGATCGAGCCGTCGGCTTCCACCGCAAGCCGCACGTTTTCGCGCGGCCCGGTGCCGCCGCCTTCCAGATAGCAGCCGACCGCGATGCCGTGATGGCGGCCGTCGATCAGCTTGCCGCTGAGCTTTGCGCGCTCGGCCCACTTGAACTCGGCGAGGCAGCGGTCGAGGGTGATCTGATAATCGCCGCTGTCGCATTCGCTCTCGATGTCGAGCACCTGCACGGTGGGTAGCGCATACGGCATGTCGGCTTCGCGGATCAGGTTACGGCGGCGGAATTCGACGCGATCGATGCCGAGATCGGCCGCCGCCATGTCGAACAGCCGTTCGCGGCAGAAGTCGGATTCGAACCGGCCTGGGCCGCGATAGGTGCCGACCGGCGTCTTGTTGGTGATCACGAGCGACACGTCGACGCGCACGTGCGGGATGCGGTACGGTCCGGCCAGCACCTGCGCAATGTTGCGCGCTGCGGTGGCGCCGTTGGTGCGCACGTAGGCGCCAATGTCGGTGAAGGCGTGGGCGCGCAGCGCGATCAAGCTGCCGTCGCGCGCGCAGGCGATTTCCAGGTCGCATTCCATGTCGCGCGCGTGATTGAGCGCGGTGAGATTTTCGCGTCGGTCTTCGGTCCATTTGATCGGCCGGCCAAGATGGCGCGCTGCGAATGGAATCAAAAAGTCCTCGGGATAGAACTCGCCGCGCGCGCCGAAACCGCCGCCGACGTCGTATTCGACCATACGGACCGACGGTTCGGGCAATCCCATCATCTGCGCCAGCGCGCGACGGTTGGTGAATGGCACCTTGCAGACGCCGCGCACGGTAATGCGCGCATTGGCGTCGTCCCATTCGGCCAGAAGCCCGCGCGGCTCCATCGGCACCGCCGCGTGGCGCTGCACGGAAAAATGCTCGCGCCGCCGGTAGGGCGCATCGTTGAACGCCGCATCGGCATCGCCGCGCACCGCGGTGATCGTGTCGGGCACGTTGGTGCCGACCATCTCGAACAGGATGATCTCGTTCTTGCGGGCGAGGTCGCGATCGGCCACGGCCGGAAGCGGCTCGATGTCGACCGCGATGGCCTCGAGCGCGTCCTCGGCAAGCGCGGCGCTGTCGGCGATCACCACCGCGATCGGCTCGCCGACATAGCGGACCTTGCCGTTGGCGATGACCGGCTGCTCGAAGCGTCGGATCGCCGGCGTCGGGTCGTGACGGAGCGGAATGGTCGGCACCTTGCCGATATCCGCGGCAGTGATCACGGCGTGGACGCCGGGCTGCGCCAGCGCCGCGCCGGTGTCGATGCTGCGGATGCGGCCGTGCGCGATCGAGCTGCGCAGGATCGCCGCATGCAGCATGCCATCGACGGCAAGATCGTCGATGTATTGGCCGCGCCCGGTCAAAAACCGCAAATCTTCCAGGCGCTCGATCGGGCTGCCGACGAACAGATTGCTGGCGCGTTGTTGCGCGGTCGTGCTCATATGACGATGCTGGCGTCCAGGTTGATCAGCGCGCGCGCGACGCTGAGCGCGGCAAGCGCCGACGTTTTTGGATTGGTGCGCGACGGCTTGCCCTGCAGCTGGATGGCGAAGCGGCCGGCCGAGCCTTCGACTTCGATCTCGTGCACGTTGCCGGGCGCCTCTGGATCGGCGACGAGCTCCACTTGCGTCGCGTCGAGGCCGAGCCCGGCGAGGCCAAGGGTGGCGGCGACGTTGGCGTTTTGCGGATAGAGCAAGGCCGCCTCGCCGGCGGTGCCGCGATAAAGCACGGTGCGCGACGTGAGCTTGTCGAGATCGGCGACTTTTTCGGCCGGCGTACCGCGCCACGCCGCCGGCGGCTTGCGCGAGCGATAGCGCACCGCATGCAAGCCGCCGAGCCGCATCGCCGCAATGGCGTCAACGCCGCCGATGGCGCCGGCGGGCAGCAGGATACGGCTGTTGCCGCGCTCTGCGGCAGCCTTGAGATTTTGCAAGAGCTTCGGCTCGGCCAACGCGCCGATCGAGATGACGAGGAGATCGACGCCGCGCGCCAGAACGTCGGGGCCGAATTGGGCGAGCGCGCTCTGGCTGGCGACTTCGGCGACCACCTCGGGTCCACGCGCCAACAAATCGTTCAGCGACTCGGTGATGGCGATTCCCGGCAACGCCGCGCGCGCTTGTGCGGTGCAGCCAGGCTCGCACAACGCGCCGACCACTTGGATATCGGCTGCGGACTTTTGCAGCGCCTCGACGGCGTCGCGCGCAATGCCGCCGTAGCCGATCAACGCGACCTTTTTCGTCAAAGCCGCATCCCCGTAAACTTCCACTGCGACAGCTCTTCCATGGTGTAGCGCACGCCCTCGCGGCCGAATCCGGACGCGCCGACGCCGCCGAACGGATAAGTGTCGAGGCGGAAGCGGCTGGCGTCGTTGATCCACAGCGAGCCGACGCGCAGCTTGCGCGACACCATGAACGCGGTGTCGAGGCTCTTGGTGAAGCACGCGCCTTGCAGGCCGAACTCGGACGAATTGGCGAGCGCCAGCGCCTCATCGACGCTCGCCACCGGCTGCACCGCGACCACGGGACCGAACGCCTCCTCGCGCATCAGCCGCGCCTCGGGCGGCGCCTCGGCGACGATTGCCGGGCCCAAAATGGCGCCGCGGCGCTCCGGCTTGAGCACGAGCTTGGCGCCTTTTTGGACCGCGTCGGCGATCATCGCCTCGATGCGGTCGGCCGCTGCGCTCGACACCATGGGGCCGACGTCGATCGACGCATCCTCAGGATCGCCGACCTTCAGCTTTTTCGCCGACGCTACGAACTGCTCGAGGAAGCGTTCGAACACCGCGCGCTCGACGATGACCCGCTGCGCCGAGATGCATTGCTGGCCGCTCGCCTCGAAGGCGGCGCCGGCGATGCGCGTCGCCGCGTCGGCAAGGTCCGCATCGGCGCAGACGATGTTGGCCGCATTGGAACCGAGCTCGCCGACGAATTTCTTGGCGCCGGCGGCGCGCGCCAGCTCATTGCCGGCGGCGGTCGAGCCGGTCACCGAGACGGCGGCGACCAACGGATGTGCCACGAGCAGCTTCGCCGTCTCGCGTCCGCCCGGCACGACGTTAAAGAGGCCGTCCGGCAGCCCTGCTTTTTTCATCGCCTGCGCCATCAACAGCGCGACCTCGGTGCCGGGCGGCGACGGCTTGACCACTACGGCGTTGCCGACCGCGAGCGCCGGTGCGACTTTTTGGATGAGCAGATTGACAGGGCCGTTGAACGGCGTGATCGCCGCGACGACGCCGTATGGGATGCGCACGGTGAAGCCGAACCGACCGGCGCCAGTCGCGGCGACATCGAGCGGCAGCACCTCGCCGTTGAGATGCGGCAATTGCGCCGCGCAGGCGCGGATGAACGCGCCGGCGCGCTTGGCCTCGAAAGTCGCGGCGCGGCGTGGCTTGCCGATGACGCGGATCAGCGAGCGCACCAAATCGGCTTCGATCTTGTCCATGGCGTCGGCCGCCGCGGCGAGCCATTCGACCCGCTTGGCGGTGGTCGCCTCGTGGTTCGCCACATAGGCACGATGGGCGTGCTTGACCGCGGCGTCAACGATGCCGGCGTCGGACTCGACCATGTGCGAGGCGACGCTCTCGTCGATCGGCGACACCAGCGGCGAAAACTGAGCGCCGGCGGCCTCCGCCGTGCCGCCGATCCAGGGCAACAGACGCGGAATATCGTTCATAACAAAACCTCCGGAACGGAACTTAACGGCGCGCTGCCGCGATCAAAGCAAACAGCTGTGCTGGTGTCACCGGATATTCGCCGATGGTGAGTCCGAACGGCGACAGTGCGTCCTCGATCGCGGCGACGATGGCGCCCGCCGCGGGCACGCAGCCGGATTCGCCGACGCCTTTGACGCCGAGCGGGTTGAGCGGCGACGGCGATTGCAGAAAATGCAGATCGATGTTCGGCACCTCGGTCGCGGTGGGAAGGAGGTAGTCGGCGAACGTGGTGGTCAAGGGCTGCGCGCCGTCGTCATAGCGCATCCATTCGTAGAGTGTGTTGCCGATGGCGTGCACGGTGCCGCCGACGAGCTGGCCTTCGACGATCATCGGATTGATCAGCCGCCCGGAGTCGTTGACCACGACGTAATGCACGATGCCGACGCGGCCGGTTTCGACGTCGACCTCTGCCTCGACCGCATGGCAGCCCATGCCGTAGGTCAGCGCGCTCGGCAAAAAGCTTTGCATGCTTTCGAGGCCAGGCTCGAATTTTCCCGGCATCGCGTAGCCGGGCACTCCGGACACCGCTTCCGCCACTTCGCGCAGCGACAGACCGCTGCCGGGGGCGCCGACCACCTCGACGCGGCCGTCGCGGAGTTCCAAATCCTCCACCGACGTCTCGAGCAGATGCGCAGCCACGCTCAGAAGTTTTTCGCGCACCGCGAGCGCCGCCATGTGCACCGACGAGCCGGCGGTGACGGTCTGCCGGCTGGCAAAGCCGCCCTGGCCGTAGGGAATGACCGCGGTGTCGGCGGCTACGACCGTCACGCTATCGACCGGCACGGCGAATTGCTCGGCGCAGATTTGTGCCAGCGCCGTGCGGATGCCCTGACCCATCGGCATGGCGCCGGTATAGACCGAGATGCGGCCGGAGCGGCCGATGCGCACGATGCCGGATTCGAACGGGCCGCGGCCGGTGCCCTTGACGCCCGCGCCGACGCCGATGCCGAGGTGCTGCCCATTTTGTTGTGCGCGGTCTCGGCGTTCGGCAAACCCGGCGTAGTCGATTGCGTCCAGCGCCATGGCGAGGCAGCGCGGGAAATCGCCGCTGTCGTAAGCGACCGGCGAGCCGGCGCGCGTTTTCAGCGGCGTCACGTACGGCATCTTCTCGGCCGGCACGAGATTGCGCCGCCGCACCTCCGCGCGATCGAGCTTGAGCGTACGCGCCACCGCATCGAGCGCGCGCTCCATGGCGAAAGCCGCTTCCGGATAGCCGGCGCCGCGCACCGGCATGGTGGCGACCTTGTTGGTCTCGACCACCCGCACGCGCAACTCGTAGGCCGGCACTACGTAGGGACCGGGCACGCCGGTCGAAGCGTTGTAGGGCAGGTTGAGGCCCTGCGGCGTGTAAGCGCCCTGATCGTGGATGAGCTCGCCGCGCACGCCGAGCACGCGCGCGGTCTCATCGAAGGCGACCTCGATGTCCCAGTACTGATCGCGCTCCTGCACCGCGGCGCAAAAATGTTCGCGGCGGTCTTCGATCCATTTGATCGTGCGATGCAGCTTAAGGCTCGCGGCGCACAGCACGACCTCTTCCGGATACATGACGAACTTGGCGCCAAAGCCGCCGCCGACATCCGGCGCGACGACGCGCAGCCGGTTTTCGTCGAGCTGAAGGAGTCGCATCAAGAACGCGCGCACCTCGTGGGCGAGCTGGGTCGAGGTCCACAGCGTCAGCCGCTCCTCGTTGCGATCGTAAACCGCAACGGCGCCGCGGCCTTCGATCGAATGGGCGCCGCCGCGATGCTGCTTGAGATGCACCGCGGCGCGGTGTGGCGCGCGGCTGAACCCGGCAGCAACGTCGCCGTAAGCCTGACGGAATTCGATCAGCAGGTTGCTCGCCTTGCCGCGATGAGCAACCGGCGCGCCCGGACGCAACGCGGCGCGGCAATCGGAGATCGCCGGCAGCGGCTCGTAATCGACCTCGACCAACGCCGCGGCATCCTCCGCAATGGCGCGGGTGTGTGCGATGACCACCGCAATGGCTTCGCCGACGAAAGCGACTTCGTCTTTGGCCAACACAAAGGGCGCGACATCGGCCGGCAGCTGATCGGTGCGGAATTGTAGCGGCAGGCGCTCGGCGGTGAGCAGCGGCGCAAGATCGGCAAAGCTGAACACCGCCTGCACGCCAGGCAGCTGCCGCGCCGCGGCAGTATCGATGCCGCGAATGCCGGCATGGGCGTGCGGGCTGCGCACGAACGCGGCTTCGAGCATGCCGGCAAATTTCAGATCGTCGACGAAGCGGCCTTGACCGCGCAGGAGCGGCCCGTCTTCGAGCCGCAGCACGCGCTCGCCGATGGCATGTTTTGCTTTCACGGCGGCGGCTGCTTTCGCGTCAATCGATGTGGATGCCGGAAGCGCGCACCACCGCCTGCCATTTCGGCCGTTCGGAAGCGATGAACGCGGCGAAATGGTCGGGGCTCATCGGCGCCGGCTCGCCGCCGACTTTTCGCAGCGCCGCCGCAACGTCCGGGGCATCGAGAATGCGCTTTACCGCGGCGGCAATCTTATCCACGATCGGCCGCGGCGTTCCGGCCGGCGCGAACAGGCCCTGCCATCCGGTGACCGAAAAACCCTTCAGCGTCTCGCCCACGGTCGGCAGGTTCGGCGCGCTGGGCAGGCGCTCGGCGCTGGTCACGGCCAGCGCGCGGATGAGCCCCGATTGCGCCTGCGGCCACAGCGTCGTCATGCTGTCGATGGCGAGATCGACGCTGCCGCCCATCATGGCGTTGAGCTCGTCGGCGGTGCTGCGGAACGGAACGTGCGTCATGTGCGTGCCGGTCGCCTGCTCGAACATAACCACCGAGAGCTGCGACGAGGTGCCGATGCCGGACGAGCCGTAATTGAGGTTGCCGTCGTGCGCTTTCAGATACGCGATCAGCTCCGCCACGGATTTCACCGGCAGCTTGTTGCTGACGACCAAAAGGTTCGGCAGATGCACCAGCAGCGAGATCGGCACAAAGTCATGCGCCGGATCGTATGGCAGCTTGCCGTAGATGAACTGGTTGAGCACGTTGCCGCTGAGCGTGCCGAGCAGGAGCGTGTAACCGTCGGCCGGCGCCTTGGCGACGTAGGCGGTGCCGATGCTGCCGCCGGCGCCGGAGCGGTTCTCCACTACGAACGGCTTGCCGAGGTCGGCCTGCAGGCGCTGCTGCACCAGGCGGGCCAAAAAATCCGCCGAGCCGCCGGCCTGGAACGGCACCACGATGGTGACGGGTCGCTGCGGCCAAGTGTCTTCGGCACGCGCCGCCGCATGCGCCAGCAGCAACGACAGCAAAGCCGCAACGATCGATCGCATCGGAACGCCTTTCACGCTTTACGCCTCCACGGCGCCAATGGATCGCATAGCGAATCGCTCGCGCATGATCCACTGCGGCCGCTGCGTCATTCGCGCACCTTGGCGGCGCGCGGCTTGGAACGCGGCCCCATCGGCTCGGGCTGGAACGGGCCGTCGCGCAATTCGAGATAGGCTTTGAGCCCGTGCTTGCGCTGCGCCTCGAACAGCCGCTCGCGGTCTTCGTTATGCGACGAATGGGCGAGGGCGCTGAGCGCGCCTTCGAGCAGCAGCGCGTTGTGCACGCCCGACGCCTGCATGCCCTGCATCGCGATCGCCTTGTTGAGCCGGACCGACGGCTCCGGCACCAGCGCGATACGATTGGCCAGCGCGCGGGCGCGCGGCATCAGCTCGTCATGCGGCACCACCTCGTTGACCATGCCGATGCGCAGCGCCTCCTGGGCGTCGAAATGGTCGCCGGTGAGTGCCCAGCGGTTGGCGGCCTTCCAGCCGCACAAGGCGGTGAACAGAAACGTGGTGTTCGAGATGTGACGGACCTCGGGCTGGGCGAACACCGCCTTATCGGACGCGATCGTGATGTCTGCGGCAAGCTGGTACCAAAAGCCGCCGCCCATCGCCCAGCCGTTCACCGCGGCGATCACCGGCTTGCCGAGGCTCCACATGTGGGTCCAGTTGTTGATGCGGCTGCCGTCATGGCGCTGCCAGTGCTCGATGTATTCGGCGTGCGACTTGCCCTGCGGATCGGAGTTGCGGACGCCGGACGCCGGCGCCGCCGCCTGGTCGTAGCCGGCGGAAAACGCCGCGCCGCTGCCGGTGAGAATGATGGCGCGGACGGCGCGGTCGGCATCGGCTTCGTCGAGCGCGCGATGCATTTCGGCCTCGAGATTGCGCGACAGCGCATTCATGCGCTCCGGCCGGTTGAGCGTGATGGTCGCGACCTTATCCTCGACCCCGTACAGCACATCCTGGTAGCTCATTTTCGCCCTCTCCGGTTCTTTATCCCGACCGTGCAGAGCACAATGTGCGACACGGCGAAAAAATCAATCAATCGCTGCGCCGCCGACGCATGGCCGGTCAGCGCCGAAGCAAGGCTCGGCTTCAGCAAAACGCCCAGTTAGTGATGGGCATTGCCGAGCAATGCTGATAAGATTCAGGCTCGCGCTTGAGGTTGCGCCAGCCAAAAAGCTCGCCCGCCTGGAGGAAGCCGATGCTGACCAAAACGCCGCGCCCGCAGCGAAACGGGTCGAACGGAAAGAATGGCAAGAACGGCAAAAACGGCAAAAACGGCAACAAAAGCCCGCGCGTCGCCGAGCTGCCGAAGATCGACACGCTCACCGACACGCGCGACATCCTCGCCCACGCCGCCAAGGAAGCGCGGCAGAGCGATTATTTCATTGTCGACGTCGACGCCCACGTCACCGAGACGGCGTTCTGGCCGGACGTCATCGACCGCATGGAAAGCGACGTCTACCGGCAGATGGCGCGCGCCTTCAAGGGTCGCGGCCCGGCGCCCGGGTTGCTGAATTCAACGCCCGGCATGCTGTACCAGGACGTGTTCGGCCGCATTCCGCATCAGCAGCGGCTCGGCGAAGCGGTGCCGGGCGGCCAGACTCATGCCCAGGTGACGCTGGTGCGCCGCGCCATGGATTCCATGGGCATCGACTACATGGTGGTGTTTCCGACCCCAATGCTGGTGCTCGGCATGCACCCGCAAGTCGAGACCGAAGTGGTGGTCGGCCACGCCTTCAACAAGTGGCTGACCGAGCAGATTCTGCCGCACGATCCGCGCATCAAGGCGATGCTGTACCTGCCGTTCAATCATCCGGAAGAGTCGCTCAAAGCGGTCGAGACCTACGCCGATAATCCGAGCGTCATCGGCTTTTCGGTGACCTCGACGCGGTTCCGCGCCGTCAATCACGACAGCTACATGCCGCTCTACTCGGCGATCCAATCGACCGGAAAACCGCTGGCGTTCCATTCCGGCTTCCACTGGGGCGACCAGTCGATGCAGCAGTGCAACCGCTTCATCTCCATGCACGCGATCTCGTTCGTCTATTACAACATCATCCACATGACGAACTGGATCATCAACGGGCTGCCGGAACGTTTTCCGAAGCTGAAGGTAATTTGGATCGAGAGCGGGCTCGCCTGGATTCCGTTCCTGATGCAGCGGCTCGATTCCGAATACATGATGCGCTCGTCGGAGGCGCCGCTGCTCAAGCGCCGGCCGAGCGAATACATGGCCGACATGTATTATTCGAGCCAGCCGCTGGAGCGCTCGAACCTCGACCTGACCGAGGCGACCTTCAAGGCGATGCGCGCCGACACGCAGCTGCTGTTCGCCTCCGACTGGCCGCACTGGGATTTCGATCTGCCCAATTCGATCACGTCGCTGCCGTTCCTCAACGAACAAGCCAAGCGCAACATTCTGGGTTTGAACGCGGCGCGGCTGTTCAATCTGGAAGTGCCCAAGCACAAGATGATCGGGGCGAAGAGCAAGAAGGCGCCGGCTTTGCGTGAGCCGGTCACGGCCTGACGCCGGAATGGCCAAGGCTTTGCAGCGTAAAGCCGCCAAAAACCGAGGCGGCAATAAGGGCGGTGCAAAGCCGCGCCGCCAGTCGGCGCGCGCCGTCGTGCCGTCCGCCGATTTCTGCGCCGCCGCCCGTGACGCGCTCAAGCGTGGCCAGCCTGATGCGATCTCGGACCGAACGCTGCAGCAGGTCCTCACCGCGGCCGTGAAAGTTTATGCTGCCAAGGTGGAGCGGCGCGGCCATGACGTGGCGCCGTTCGCCGAAGGCGCGGTAACAGCGACCGAGTCCGTCGTCACCGCCTGCGGCCTCATTCGCGCCGCCGACCTCAACATGTTCGACGTGGCGATCTGGTTTCATCGCCCGCCGGGAATCGAGTGATGAGCGGCCATCCTCAACGGCGTTTCCCGGGCGCAGCGCAGCACGAAGTGGTGCGCTGCAGACCCGGGATCGTTACAAGCTCGGAGTTTGTGAAGGTCCCGGATCAGCGGCGCACCGCTAACGCGCTGCGCCGCGTCCGGGACACGGCTTAAAGGCGCGGAGAACACGATGGACGACGTCGCAATCGCCAAGCTGAACGACATCCCCGACGGCGATTATCGAGTATTCTCCGTTGAAACGCTCGAAGTCGGCATCTTCCGCACTGGCAGCAAAGTCTTAGCCTACGAGAACGTCTGCCCGCATGCCGGCGGCCCGGTGTGCCAGGGCAAGATATTTAACAAAGTCGAGGAAGTGATCACGCCGGACAAGAAAAGCGCGGGCCTGCGCTTCGGCAAGGCGCGCCACATCGTCTGCCCGTGGCACGGCTACGAATTCGATCTCGCCACCGGCTGCCATCCCGGCGACCCTTCGGTGCGACTGACGCCGGTGAAAGTCGCGGTGCGCGAGGGGCAGATCTACGTCAGCATGCCGGAATAGGTTTTAAACGGACGCTCAAGCAAGTTTCAAAATAGCGGCGAGTGCCCCGAGGCCGGCGACCAGCATGACGCCGAAGCGCACGGTCATGCGTAGCGTGACGCGATCGAGGGCAGCTTCGAGATCAAGCTTTGTGACCAATTCGGCCATTATGAAATCCCTTGCCGCCTCGGCATGCGCCTCAGCTTGCGCGCTCGGCACCCCGTGATCTCGGAGATGTTTTGCATAGCCCAATGTATCAAGTGCAAACACCATCTTCAGACCCGCAATTTGGTGGTGGGTCCATTTGATTGTGACATTATCGGCCTCCCGCTGGCGGACTAGCCGCGACGGCCCCATACTGCCTGCATGACCGCTCATGCAGGAAGCCAATGACAAAGCGCCCGAAACTGCCCGCAGACCCGAATCAACGGGCCAAGAGAATCATCGACATCGCGACCGGGAATGACCCGGAGAGCCGAAAAGACCCGGCCGCTGTCGCGCTCGGCCGACGTGGTGGGCTGAAAGGCGGTAGGGCGCGGGCAGACAAACTAAGCCCGGAAAAACGGGCCGAAATCGCCCGCAGGGCCGCTCAGACACGGTGGGGAAAGTAAGGACAACCTGTCCTATCATTCACATCCCCTCTTGCCATATATCATTCAAGCGCCTATTAACGCTCCGCACAAGCTAGGAGCGTGCCATGAAGGCAGACACCACGATCACTGTCACTCCCGCCCTCATCGAGGATTGGGAGAAGCAGGCGCGGGATTGCGATAACCAAGCCGCAAAACTGCAACAGGATGCCAAGAATTATCGCGCCCGAGCCGATGCCGGCCGGCTGCTTTTGGGCTTGGCGGGCGATGCCACGGCGTTCCACGGCAAGGTCACACTCCTCCCAGTGGCAGACCTTAAAGCCAAGCCCGACGACGGCGCGCAAAATATGACCGCCGACATCCGCAAAATGGCCAATGAAAGTCCCGAACCGCTGGCCAAGAAGGAGGTCAAGCGCCGGTTGCTTGCCGCTGGCTATCCAAAATCGCGGCTTGGTGCCTACTTTTACACGCCAATCCATCGGCTAAAGGAAGCCAAGCAAATCACGGTTCTGCCAGACGGCAGGATTTGGCGAGCGGGAGCGGCGTGATGGCGCAAATCCACAAAATTCAGGCGCTGGCGGCAAATCCTTGGCAAGGGGCCGCGCAGCGCCTGCTGTCGATGGCACGATCGGCGGGCATCGGAGCCCGAGACTGGGGGTGCCCAATGATATAGCCCCGTAGGGCTACGCCTGGACTTGGAAGCGCCAACCTCCGGGTCCAGGCCACCTCTATATATAACTTCTTGAATTTGCAGTCAAATTCCTAAAATCGCGAGTCAAAACAACGACTTAGCGAGCAAGGAATTATTTTGCCATTTTCCTATCATCATGCTTGAGCGCTCAAGCATGTCATGATATGTACGGGTCATGAACAAGCTCAGCCGAGAAGCCCGCGCTCAAATCCTCACCTTGCTTTGCGAGGGAATGAGCATGCGCGCCATCACCCGGATCACGGGCGCTGGCAAAAACACCGTTGCGCGCTTGCAGGTCGATGCCGGCGTAGCCTGTGCGGCTTATCAGGATCGCGTGCTGCGCAATCTGCCGTGCAAGCGCGTACAGGTCGATGAGATTTGGTCCTTTGTCTATTCCAAGAAACAGAATTTGGCGCGCGCTAAGGCCGCTCCAGCCGATGCAGGCGACGTTTACACTTGGACGGCCATCTGCGCGGACACCAAGCTCCTCGCCAGCTTTTACATTGGTGATCGCGGTTATGGCTGCGCTCGCACTTTCCTTGACGATCTAAAGCAAAGGCTTGCCGAGCGCGTGCAGCTGACTAGCGACGGCCACAAGGCTTATTTGGTTGCGGTTGAGCAGACATTCGGCACCGACGTTGATTACGCGCAGTTAGTGAAGCTCTACGGCGCGCCCGATCCAGAAATTACCGCAGAACGTCGCTACAGCCCCGGCAAGTGCATTGGTATTCGGAGCGAGACCCTTATCGGCTCTCCCGATCCGGCACATGTCAGCACGTCATATTGCGAGCGCGCCAATTTGACGATGAGAATGCATATGCGCCGCTTCACGCGGCTAACCAATGCGTTTTCAAAGAAAATCGACAACCATGCCTGCGCAATCTCATTGCATGCGATGTTCTATAATTTTGTGCGCGTGCATCAGACCTTGAAAATGACGCCAGCGATGGCGGCTGGCGTGACCAAGCGCCTTTGGGAAATGACTGACGTTGTGGACCTTATCGACGCCTGGGAAGCTAAACAGGTGCGCGAAATACGACTTGCTGCTTAAATGAAAAGAAGGTGTATAATCCGCCTATCGCAACTGTGGAGTAATTCAATGGCTGTCCCCGAATCAGCAATACCCGGCGTTCTTTTCGATCAAATCGTGCGCGGACTACGCCAGCAAACAGCGGCGACTATTACTTCCGCTCTCGTGATGGCATCCGGGAGGCAACATTCAATTGAACAAGTCTTGGAAATAATGCGGGACGTTCAGTTCGCATTGCATCCCGAGCCGAGCCATGGAGTTTACATGGATTGGCTTAAGACCAAGGACGCGCGCCTGAAAAAGGTTCACGGCGCCTGATCGTCTTTTGGCTTTGGCCGCTCTAGCGGCTCGCCTTGTGCGAAACGCAGGATGAATTGCGCCGTCCGCTCTGCGGTTTCCGGTGCCAAAAACTCATGCAAAAGGTGTGGGTGCGCCGTTAGCAGGCAATGGGCGGCCAGCGCCCGGCAAAGCTGTTCTAGCGTAAATGTCACTGTGGCCGGAGAGCTAGGCCGCTCATTCATGGCCTAACCCCCGACCGCGGGACCCACGACCCGCAATTTACTGGAACAAATAGAGAACAAGGCCAATCCGAAGTCATCCGAAGTCAATAGGCAGATTCAAACACCCGCTGAACCGATCTGCGCGCCATGACGCCGGCGACGCGGCGGCGGTAGTGGCCGGGGGTGAACGTCGTCTTCATGGCCATGATCTGATCGCGGACGAGTGCGTCGAGGCCGGCGAACACGCGCGCGTCGAGCGGGCCGCCGCACAGCGTGGCGGTGCCGGATAGCCGCACCGGGCGCGGATTGGTGCCGGTAAAGGCGATGCGCAGGTCAGCCAGCGTGTCGGCCTCGCGGCGCAGCGCCACAGCAACGCCGGTAACTGGATATTCGATCGAGCGGCGGATGCGGATCTTGTCGTAGGCCGAGTGCAGGCCGGGGGTGTTTTTAGCGCGCACCGCGGTGACGAACTCGCCCGGCCGCAGCGCCAGAAAATATTTGCCGTCGCCGCGCATCTGCGTCACCGGCTCGTCCTGGCGCGCGTAGCCGATATAGAAATCAGCGAGCGGCATGCTGCGCCGACCGTTCGGCCCAGCGATATCGATTTCAGCGTCGAACACGAGCAGCGCCGGCGCGAGATCGCCGGAAAACGTGGCGAAGCACACGCCGCGGCTTTTCGGCGCCACGTGACAGATCGTGCCGGTGGTTTTCAGGCAATGCGCATTGGCGGCGCGCCACCATTCGCTCTGATTGTAATAGATGCAGCGGGTGTCGAGGCACAGATTGCCGCCGACCGTGCCCATGTTGCGATGGGTCGGACCGGCGATGTGGCCGGCGGCCTGCGCGACGACCGGATAGTGGTGCAGCACGTCGGGATGGGCGGCGACCTCGGCGAGCGTGACCGCGGCGCCGATTTCGAGTGCGCCGGCGTCGGCTTTGATGGCGCGCAACTCCGGCACGCCGTTGACGTCGATCAGCACCGGCGGCGCGACGATGCCGCGGCGGATGTTGACGACGAGATCGGTGCCGCCGCCGAGCAAATTGCTCTCGGCATGCGCGGCGCGCGCCGCGATCACCTCATCGAGCGAGCGCGGTCGAACGAGATCGAAATGCGGCAGCGCGTCCATCAGGCGCCGCCGTTGCTCTTCGCGCGCGCCCGCTTCTCCAGCGCGGCAAACACGCGGTCCGGCGTCACCGGCAGGTCGTTGAAGCGCAAGCCGATGGCATCGGCGATGGCGTTGGTCAGCGCCGGCAAAAACGCAGCGAGCGAGCCTTCGCCGGCCTCCTTGGCGCCGAACGGGCCGTGCGGATCGATGCTCTCGACGATGCCGACTTCGATCGGCGGCGAATCCGCAATGGTCGGCACGCGATAATCGAGCATGTTGGCGGTCAGCATCAGGCCGTCGTGGTAGGCGGCCTCCTCGCTCATCGCCTGGCCCATGCCCATCCACACCGAGCCTTGCACCTGGCCCTCGACGGTGAGCCGGTTGAGCGCCTTGCCGCAATCGTGCGCGACCCAGACCTTGTCGACGGTAACGACGCCGGTGTCCTCATCGACACTGACCTCGACCACCTGCGCCGAGTAGCTGTAGCCCATGGTGCCGCCAATCGCGGCGCCGCGATATTTCTTGCCGCCGTGCGATTCCGGAATGGTCGAGTACGTGCCGGTGACCGTGATGGTGCCGGAATCTTTCAGCGCCTCGGTCACGACCTCGTTGAAGCTCAAGCCTTTGTCCTGGGCGCCGGCGCGGTACAGTTCACCGAGGCATTCGACCTCGCCGGGCTTGGCGTCAAGTTTGCGCGCCGCCGCGGCGATCAGCACGGCTTTCAGATTCTGCGCTGCGTCGATCGCGGCGTTGCCGACCATGAAAGTGACGCGCGACGAATAGGAGCCGTTGTCCTTCGGCACCACTTCGCTGTCGCCGGTTACGACGCGCACGCGCGCCAGGTCGAGCCCGAGTACTTCGGCGACGGCCTGCGCCAAGATCGTAGTCGAGCCCTGGCCGATATCGGCGGCGCCGGACAGCACCACGATGGAGCCGTCGAAATCGAGCTTGATCTTGACGGTGGCATGCGGCTCGCCGGTCCAGTTCACCGGCTTCGACGCGCCGCTGATGTAATGCGAGCAGGCAAAGCCGAGGCCTTTTTTGATCGCGCTGTTTTTTTGCTCGGCGGCACTGCCGTTGCCGTTGCTCCGGCCCGCGCGCTCCTTCCAGCCGCTCTGGCGCTCGACCCAATCGACGCATTCAGGCAGGCCGTAGCTGTTCACCATCAAGTCGTTGTCGGTGAAGGTCGGCGCCTTCAGATAATTTGCGCGGCGCACCGCGATCGGATCAATGCCGATCTCGCGCGCCATCTGGTCGAGCAGGCTCTCGAAGGCGAAGCGCACGTCGACCGTGCCGTGGCCGCGAAACGCGCCGCATGGCGGCGTGTTTGTCAGCACCCGCTTGCCCATGTAGCGGACATTGTGCAGGTCGTAGATGGCGTAGAGCATCGAGCCGGCATACAAGATCGTCACGACGCCGTAGCCCGAATGCGCGCCGCCGCGCTGGATGCACTCGCATTCGACGCCGGCGATGCGGCCGTCCTTGCGCAGACCGATCTTGAGCCGGATGTCAGTTTCCGGCCGGCCGCGATGGGTGATGAACGTCTCCTCGCGATTGACGACGAGGCGCACGCAGCCGCTGGCCTTGCGGGCGAGCAGCGCCGCGATCAGCTCGACATTGAGCGTCTCGGTGCGGCAGCCGAACCCGCCGCCGACATGCGGCTTGACCACGCGGATGCGCGACATGTCCATATCGAGAACTTGCGCCAGCATCAGGTGCACGTAATACGGCACCTGGGTCGAGGCATGTACGGTCATGCGGTCGCGCACCGCATCGTAATCGGCGAGCGCGGCGTGCATCTCCATCTGGTTCTGGCACACCTCGGCGCAGTTATAGGTCGCTTCGCGCACGAGGTCGGCGGTGGCGAATGCGGCTTCGACGTCACCAAGCTCGAAAAAGACGTCGCGCTCGATGTTCTTGGCGCGGTGCGGGTGAAGCGTGATGGCGTCGTCGGCGAGCGCCTCGTGCGCGGTGTGATAGGCGGGCAGCTCGCGCACTTTCAGCTTGATGCGGCGCACGGCTTCCTTGGCGGTGGCGTCGTCGATCGCTGCGACGGCGGCGACCGGCTCGCCGCGATAGCGCACGCGGTCGCGCGCCAGCGGGTATTCGCTGCGCGCGATCGGCAGCACGCCGAAGGTCTTGTCGCAACCGGCACCGGTGACGATCGCCTTCACGCCGGGCAGCTTGGCGGCCTCTGAAACGTCGACCTCGAGAATTTCGGCGTGCGAATAGGGACTCCGAAAAATGCGGCCGGCGAAACTGCCGGGCACCAACAGATCGGCGGTGTATTTGGCACGCCCCGAAACCTTGTCGGGGCCGTCGATCATCGGCACGTAATCGCCGATGTTATGCGCGGGGAGAATTTGGTTCATGACGTTCACGGCGTCAGGCCCTCTGCGCAGAGCTCGGCCGCGTGCTGCACCGCTTCGATGATCTTCACGTAGCCGGTGCAGCGGCAAATGTTGCTGCCGAGGGCCTCGCGAATCTCGTCTTCGCTGGGCCGCGGATTGCGGCGCAGCAGCCCGGCTGACGCCATGATGAAGCCGGGCGTGCAGTAGCCGCATTGCGAGCCGAGCTTTTCGTGAAAGCCGCGCTGCACGGCGGAGAGGCGGCCGTCGACGGCGAGCGATTCGACGGTGTCGACGCGGCGGCCGTCGACGCGCGCGGCGAGCGTCAGGCACGACAGCAGCGGCCGATCGTCGACCAGCACCGTGCAGGCGCCGCACTCGCCGCCGTCGCAGCCGGTTTTCGTTCCGGTAAGGCCGACGATTTCCCGCAAATAATCCAACAACAGCACGTTGTCGCTCACCGCGTCGGTGCGGGCGCGGCCATTGAGCGTGAGCGAAAGCAAGCGCGCCATACGGCAAAAATCGCGTTTCTGTTTGTGCGGTTCCATACCAGCATCCGCGGCTCACTTCAAATCACGTGCGCGGATCGAACGGCTAAACCGGCGCTGACGGAACTGGTCAGGCCCTCTCGACGATGGCTGCCGCGCCTTCCATAATGCGGGCCGCTGTGAGGGTGCAGGTTCCGTGAAAATTTTATCATTCCAGTCGGGTCTTCACGATGCCTCGGCTGCCGCGTTTGAAGACTACCGGCTCGTTGCCGCCGTTCAGGAAGAGCGGCTGCGCCGCGAAAAAGGCTGGGGCGACGACGTGCCTTGGCTCGCCATCGACGAGGTCTTGCGCATCGCCGGCTGGGCGCGCAACGAGGTCGACGTCATTGCACTCATTCGCGGCGTCTTCCCGCTGCATTATTTCTCGTTCTCGCTGCCGCGCGACCTCTATTACACGGTGCGCAAGCATATCGGCCGGGAGCGGCGCAATCGCGATCTGTCGCACGCCATGATCCGCAGCGGGCTTAACGAGCGCCAGCTGTTTCGCGCCGACCGCTTTCTCGCCGAGAACGGCTTCCGCGACGACGTCGTGATGCACTTCGTCAATCACCACGAGGCCCACGCGCTCGCCGCGTTGTTCTTCACCGACTGGGACGACGCGCTGATCTATACGGCCGACGGCGTCGGCGACAATGTCAGCTACAGCGTGCGCACCTTGCAGGGCGGCGAACTCAAATGTCTGTTCGGCGGCGACGAATGGCTGAAAGTTAAGCGCGCGCCGCGGAACAGCCTCGCCACGGCTTACGGTCACGCCACGAAAGCGGCCGGCTTTCGCATGTGGCGTCACGAGGGCAAGCTGACCGGGCTGTCGGCGCGCGGCGAACCGAAGCTGCGCGATGCGCTGGCGCGGCATTTCCGGCTCGGCGCCGATGGCCTGATCGCCTGCGATTTCACCAGCTGGCGGGTGATGGAAAAACACGTCCAGGCCATTTGCTGCGGCCACAGCCGCGAAACGATCGCCGCCTCGATCCAGCAGCTGGTCGAGGATTTGATCTCGGGCGCTGTCGGTCATTGGCTGTCGCGCACCAAGGCGAAGCGGCTGGCGGTGGCCGGCGGCTTGTTCGCCAATGTGCGGCTCAATCGGCTTCTCGCCGAGACATTGCTGATCGAGGAAATCTTCATCTATCCCGCCATGGGCGACGATGGCTTGGCGGTTGGCGCGGCGCTCTGCTTCCTGCGCGATCGCGACGGGACTGATGCGTGGCTGCGCCAGCGCCGGCGTCTCGACAACGTTTATCTCGGCCAGGATTTCGACGCGCGCATCGACGCCGTGTTGGCCGATGCGCCGGACGTGCAGCGGGTCCCCGGCAATCCGGTCGAGCTGGCGACCCGCCTGGTCGAGCACGGCGCCGCCGGCGCGATCTTCGTCGGCCGCATGGAGCACGGCCCGCGCGCGCTCGGCGCCCGCAGCATCATCGCGAGCCCGACCGATCCGACCATCAATGACCGGCTGAACCAGCGGCTCGACCGTTCCGAGTTCATGCCGTTCGCGCCTTACGTGCTCGAAGAGGACGCCGCGCGCGTTTTCGACATCACGCCGGTCAACCGCTATGCGGCACGGTTCATGACCATCACCTGCGCGGTGCGGCCGGAATGGCGCGGGCGGATTCCGGCGGTGGTTCATGTCGACGATACGGCGCGGCCGCAGATCATTCGCGACGCCGATAATCCGCTGTTCGCCGCGATCTTGCGCCGGTTTCGCGACCGCACCGGCATTCCGGTGCTGATCAACACCAGCTTCAACGTGCACGAAGAGCCGATCGTCAATCGGCCAGAAGAATGCCGGCGCGCGCTGATCGACGGCCGCGTCGATTTCGTAGTGACGCGGCAAGCGGTGTATCTGACCAGGCGCGCGATGGCGGAATTTCATGCTGCAATGGGCGCGCAGGAAAAACGCGCGCCAACCGCGGCGCCGGCGCTCACTGCGGCTGAAACCGGGCGATAACGTCGTCGGGAATGCGCTGCGCCTTCATGCGCGACGGATCGGCCGGATCGCGGCCGGCCCACACCCGCGTCTCGCGGCCTTCGACCGCGAGCTCGCCGCGGATCACGAGCCGATGCTCGACGTCAAAGCTCGAGCGGCGGAAGTCGCTCACCCGCGAGCTCTGCTCGACGACGTCGCCAAATCGCGCCGGCGCGATGAACGTCGCGCCGGCGTCGACCAGCGGCAGCCCGACGATGCCGAAGGCGGCGGCAAGATCGGGCGGCTTCACGCCGAGGGCGGCTTCGAACAGCATCCAGGTGCCCCAATCGAAGAACTCGAAGAACCGGCTGTTGAACGCGATGCCGGCTGGGTCGCAGTGCGACCACTCGATGGTAAATTGCCGGCGGTGCACGAAATCGGCCATCGTTCGCTCACGCGTGCGGCGCTTGCGCGCCGTATAGAGCGATGAAGCCGAGCGCGGCGGCGATGTCAAACAACCACTCGTTCGTCATTGCCGGGCTTGACCCGGCAATCCATGCTGCGGTTGGGCGCGCTTTTGTCGTGAGCACCAATCCGGCACTTCAGCATGGATGCGCGGGTCAAGCCCGCGCATGACGAGCGCCAGAATCATGACGGGCGAGCTTGCGCAAGCCCGCCCGTCACGTTCTCAGCGCTGCTACCGCGGCTGGGAACCAGGATCAAGTCCACCTGCGGTACGATGCTGGTAGCGGCCTCGTTGCTGCGGCCGAACTTAACCTTGGCGATCTCTCGCTTTCGGCAGAGCCAAACGCAAGCGATCTGAAAGTCATGATAGCGCACGCCGTGCGGCCTGCAAGAAAAACCATACGTCGGAGCGCGGGCCGCGCGCGTTGGGGATAACTTTGGGGATTTGTTCTTCCGACGTGACGGCTTGCCCTGATCGCTTTGGCGACAATGACGCAAAATCGTCATGCCGAGGCGCCGCGTAGCGCCGAACCGCTCGGCTCCGGAATGGCGGCTCGGCCGGTCCTTGACGCTGACCGTTGGAACCACCAAGCTTAGGGCATGGCGGCGGAGTTTTCGACGTCGGTGGTTGCGGTGAGGGACTGCCGCATCCGGCTGATGCGCGGCGGCGCAGGCGATCCGCTCATCTATCTGCATGGCGCCAGCGGCGCCGCGTGGCTGCCGTTCCTGCAGAAGCTGACGGCCAAATACGACGTGATCGCGCCGGAGCATCCTGGATTCGGCGAATCCGACACGCCGGACTGGCTCGATAACATCCACGACCTCGCCTACTTCTATCTCGACCTGTTCGCCGCGCTGCAACTCGACCGCATCAACCTGGTCGGCAACTCGCTCGGCGGTTTCATCGCCACCGAAATCGCCGTGCGCTCGACGCAGCGGCTCGCCTCCCTGACGCTCTGCGATGCCGCCGGCCTTTTTGTCGACGGCGCCGCGCAGCTCGATCCGTTTCTCGTTACCGACGAAGCGCGGCTGCGCTCGTTCTTCTACGATCCCAAACGCGCCGAAGCGATGATCGCCCGCGTGCTCGATCCCAAGCTCGAGGAGACGGCGCTGAAGAACCAGGCCACGGTCGCCAAGCTCGTCTGGCAGCCGCGCAGCCACGATCCGCACCTCGGCAAATGGCTGCACCGCGTCGACGTGCCGACGCTCGTCATCTGGGGCGATCACGACCGGCTGTTTCCGCTGCAGCATGCGAAAAGTTTCGCCAAGGCTATACCTGGCGCCAAGCTCGTGGTGATTCCGAAATGCGGCCATGTTCCGCAGATCGAAAAGCCCGAAGAGTTCGTCGCCGCGCTGGAAAACTTCCTGGCCGCTCGGCAAAAGGTGGCGTGAGGACATCTGATGAAATTTTTCAATTTCCATCTGATGCCGTATGCGCATGCCGATCTCGACGAGATCGGGCGCCACGGCACGGCCTGGGTGACGTATTCCAACAGCCATTACGATCCGGAAAAGGGCGCCGAGCTCTATCACGACTATCTCGACCAGATGGAGTTCGCCGACCAGCTCGGCTTCGACGGTGTCTGCCTCAACGAGCATCATCAGACCGCCTACGGCCTGATGCCGATCCCGGGCGTGCTCGCCGGCGCGCTCGCGCGCAGCGTCAAGCGCGCCAAGATCGCGATTCTGGGCCGGGCGCTGCCGCTGACCAACAATCCGCTCAACATCGCCGAAGAATATGCGATGCTCGACAATCTGACGCGCGGCCGGCTGATCGCCGGCTTCGTGCGCGGCATCGGCGCCGAGTATCATTCCTCCGGAGTCAATCCGGCGGCCTCGCAGGAGCGCTTCGCCGAGGCGCATGATCTGATCGTGCGGGCCTGGACCGAGCCCGGGCCGTTCGCCTATGCGGGCAAGCACTATCAGTTCCGCTACGTCAATCCGTGGCCGCGGCCGTATCAAAACCCGCATCCGCCGATCTGGATTCCGTCGCAGGGCTCGGGCTCGACCATCCGCTGGGCGGCGCGCATGCGCTATACCTATTGCCAGACGCTGTCGCCGATCGCCGCGGTGGCGCGGTTCTTTCAACTCTACCGCGACGAGGCCGACAAGGCCGGCTACGAAGCGGCGCCCGACCAGCTCGCCTGGTCGAACACGATCTATGTCGGCGAGACCGACAAGAAAGCGCTGCGCGAGGCGCGGCCGCATCTCGAGGCGCTGGTCAATTATTTCCTGAAAATGCGGACCGAGATGCTGCTGCCGCCAGGCTATACCGACGTCGCCTCGATGAAGCGCGTGCGCGCCGTGAAGGTCACCGGCAAGACCCAGTCGATCGAGGAGCTGATCGCCGCCGGCGTCGTCATCATCGGCGGCCCGGAGACGGTGCGGCAGAAGCTCGCTGCGTATCAGGATCTCGCCGGCTTCAACACTTCGCTGACCAAGACTCAATTCGGCACGCTGCCCAACGAAATGGCGCGCGCCAACATGACGGCGATCGCCGAGGAGATCATCCCGCACTTCCGCGACCGCGCCCCGCAGCGCGCCGCCAAGCAGGCGGCGGAGTAATCTCTTCTCCTCACCCGCGTAGCGCAGCGAAGCAGGGGAGGGGGACCATCCGTAGCGAACGCAGCGAGCGCAGGATGGCGGAGGGGGCGCGGGCATCGAGGACCTCTTTCGTTGCAAGCGAAGTGTCGGCCATTCAGACCTCGTCACCGCCGGGCTTGACCCGGCGGTCCATGCTGGCTGGCCCCAGGCAAAGCACGACGGCAAAATCTCGGAAGCGACGCCTCTGCATGGATTGCCGGGTCAGGGGGCACCCCGCCGCGCAAGCGCGGCGGGGACCCCACGCCCGGCAATGACGACGCAGAGGGGCATTCTCGCGATGCGGTTTTTGCATCCGAGGTTTGCGGCGCGGCACGGCACGAACGCGTTGCCTCCCGAGCAAATAAAAGAGGGAGGCGGAGCGCCGACAGGCGCGTAGTCAGGAGCCGCGCCACACCGACAAGCGTTACCGCTTGCCGATGCTTCGGGCGCGGCGCGCGCCACGCAATTGCGACGTTACCGCCGCAATGCGCTTCGGGCGCGCTCGCCTCTCGGCGCTCCACCGCGGCACTCGCCAGGTTTTTAGGCCTGGCTCAGCTTCGGGCTGCGCTTTCTGAGACAGAGCGCGGACGTTCCGCGCTCCTGCAGCGAGCTCCTCGCGGCCCGGTCGTAATGCCGGACGAGCAGGGTCCGAAGCCGCCCGGGGGCGGAGTGTGTGGCTCCGCACGCAGGCACCGCACTCGCTTCCGCCTTACAGGAGCACCCTCGCGAAAGGCATCCCTCAGGAGCGAGCGGTGCGCCTAAGAAACCATCGCGGAACGGTTGTCAAGTTTGTCGCGTCATGCGTGGCTGAGGCATTGATTCTGTGGGAGTTTCCGTTTTGCGGTTCTTGCCGTTTGCGCCAACCTTCGCCGCTCACTCGGCAATGATTCCCATGAACCGTAGCCCTAAAAGAGCCACGTGGGCTTCGCTTCGCTCAGGCCACCTCACAAACTGTATCGCCAGTGAAGTGACCACAACTTGCCCAACCAATCCTGGAGCGGCGAATGTGCTCTTATGACGAATACGTGCTTAGGGGGTGACCGCGCTATGGCCAGTCAGACGATCGAAATCGCCCGCCAGGAGGGAACCGAATTCCGCCGCGTGGATCTGATGCTCAAGGACGACGGCGCGATCGCGCTGGAAGGACAGGACATGGGGCCCAAGGTCGAGGAGGTCTGGGGCGATAGCGATTACGAATACTGGGTGCGCGTTGAGCGGCCGTCACTGCCCAAGCTCGCCTTCGAGCTGTTGCGCGAGAAATTCACAGGCCGGTTGGATGCGGTCGAGGCGTTTCGGGATTGGTGCCGGGCGCACGGTGTCGAGCACGAATTCGGCAACTACGCCTGACGGACTAAACGACCGGACGGCCGACCGGGGAACGGACCGCGAGGTTGGATATCTGGACAGCGCGTTTCGCATAGAAGTGGCGCACAATGCGCTCTGCGGTCGGGCGGCGAATGGCGATAAACTCGGCCTTGGTCTGGATCAAATCGCTGTCGATGCCTTCATGGCTGGCGAGCCGGGCGCGATAAACGGCGTCGACGGTTCGCAACTGGAAACCGATGGCCTTGAGGATGATGGCGACCGGGCTGGTCCATCTGCCCAACAACAGCGGTTGGATCTCGTACACGGAAAGACCCGACAGTCGTGCAATCGCGACGATGATTTCGCCGAGCTTCTTGGCAGCCGCAAACTCATTCACCGCCGCCTCGGTCAGCTCGCCCGAGCTAACGGCGCTCTCCGCCGCCTTGTAGTCGATGGAGGGAGCCGGCGGCGCGCCAGTCGTCGGCGCACGCGACGGAAAAATATCCGCGATGATCGCGCGAAGCTCCGGATGCGCCGCTGTCAGTCGCTTGCGTACTACTTCGGATGCCTTCGATAGCAGTTCGCGCAGACGGTGTGCGGGAATGTCCTTTCTCCCGGCGACGCATTCCAAGAGCCAATCATCGTCGGCGCCTTTGCGAACCAGCGTGCCGAAGCTCGAATCGGAAATCATCGCGCCCGGGTTACAGGCGAGAGTGCCGAGAACGATCCTGTCGCCTTTCGCAATCAGCAGACCGCTGACCAGTTCGCTGATCTTCTTGCGGGTGGCGATGGCGTGCAGGTGTTTCTGCCCCCGCATGGCTATGCACTGCGTGAGGGTATCGTCACTCAGCGCGTTGGATTGGGAGAGAACCGGCTCGGCGACTTCGATCTCTTCATCGAGCGCAAGCGACCGGGTCGTCTTGACGGGTGCGCGATAGATCGATGCCAGCCGCTGCGCCAGCTTTATGCGCGCGGCAACTTCGACCTTGGCAACCAGCTCGTGGAGAACCTCGTCGTACAGGTCGAGCTGTTCGTCGGAGTGCTGACCTGCGTGCTGCAGAAAAAGCTCGGTTATCTGCTGCAGCATCGCGCCGGCATCGGTTGAGCGCGTTGCCAGCGCCTTTTCGAGATCGGAAACGAGATTGCTATACTGCAAAGCGCCCCTCGCCGGATTGCCCAATGACTGGAAAAATAATCATATGGTCCAGATGTGGAACCTGTCCTAATGCGAAGGGCTAATAACCGATTAAATTTTACGAACTCAACCTCGCTGCCGCCCTGCGCACAGCGTGGGCTTCGCTTAGCCCACCCCTTCAAATTATTTCCCCGGCGGCTTGGCCGCAAACTGTGAGCCGCGCACGCACAGTCGGCCGCGCGGGTCCTGCCACAGCTTCTCGGTCGCGTGCAGGTGGCCGATGGCGCGGGCGATGGTGCGGAAGTCGTAGGCCGAGAATTTTTCGGCGACGTCGGTGTAATAGAGCGGCTCCTTGGCGATGGTGTCGAGGATTTGCGCCGCGAGTTTTTGGACGGCGGCTTCGTCGCCGGCTTCGCCGGCTGGATCGCGCTTGCCGCCGACGTAATCGGCGATCTTGGCGAGCTCGGCGTAGGCGTAGGTGATGCGCTCGTAATATTCGCGCGGGATGTTTTCCGGAATGGTGGCGTCGATGCCGACCTTGGCGCCGGTCGGCACCACGCCGAACCCTTGCGGCAGGCTCGGGTCGAGCGGTTTTGCCCGCGCGTTCGACACGATCATGACGTCGCGGTCGCCCTGCACGCGGGTGGCGATGGCCCACTCGACCTCGGCCGGATCGTTGACGTCGATGTCGTCGTCGACCACGACGACGTGCTTCAAATCCATCACCGAGAGCGCGGCAAGGAGCGCGTTCTTGCCTTCGCCCGGCTGCTTCTTGATCGAGATCACGGCGTGCCAGAACGCGCAGCCGCCGAGCGTGACGTTGATGTCTTTGACCTGCACGCCGGCGGTGCGCAGCGCCTGACGGATCGCGGCGTAGCGCGTCGGCGCGGCGAGCCAGGTGTTCTCCCACGGCATGTGCAGATTGTAGTAGACCGCGTCCTTGCGCATCGAGATGGCCTTGATGCGCACCAGCGGATTCCAGTGCAGCCCACCCATCAGCCGGGTGAATTCGCCGAAGCGGCCTTCCGGAAACGTCCAGCCGGTCGGCAGCACCTCGGCCTCGAGCACGATCTCGGCGTCGGCGATGTACGGCATGTCGATGCTGGCGCAGGGCGCGAGCTCGACCGGCGCGCCGCGGATGCCGCCGGCGATCGCCATCTCGTCGACGCCAAGCGGCGCGCGGTAGCCGCTTCCGGCGATCTCGATCGGATGGGTGCCGATCGAGATCGAGATCGGCAGCGGCGCATTGCGGGCGAGCGCGCGCTGCACGAACAGCCGCATGTTGTTGGGCGTGACCAGGTCGATGCCGGTGAGCGCCTTTTCCTTGACGATGAAGCGGTAGATGCCGGAGTTGAAGCCCAGCTCGGGATCGCGGGCGATGACGACGCCGGCGGTGATCATCGGCCCGCCGTCGTAGATCGACGACATCGGGATCGGCAGCCGGAACAGATCGACATCGTCGCCGATGAGCGTCACCTCGCGGGTCGGCGAAGTTTTGACGTGCTTGGGCGGGATCGGCTTGGCGATCGCCTGCGCGAGCTTCTGCTCGATCGCGGCAAAATTCTCGCAGCCGAGCGACATCACGGCGCGCTCGCGCGAGCGGATGATGCCGGACACGACCGGCATGTCGTAGCCGATGACGTTATGGAAATAGAGCGCGGTCTTGGCCTGATCGACCAGGGTGGCGATGTGGCGGATGTCGACCGGCTGGTGCAGATCGGTGAGTTCGCCGACCTGGCGCAGGCGATCGAGGAACTGGCGGAAGCTCTCCTGCATTGCTGTCACGCCGCGGCCAGCACGGCCTTCTTGACGGCTTGCGGCAGAGCAATCGACCGGAAGAACGTCTTTGGATAAAGGTAATCCTCACCTGATTCGTCGACGACACGAATGAGACCGCGCTTCTCCGCCGGCTCATCGCGAAGCGCGAGATAGATCTTACGCTTTTCGAGGGACACGGCGTAGCCCTCGTTGCTGATGCATACGACCAGGTGTTGCGACTTTTTTCTGACCATCTTATTCGCCTTAGAGCAGATGCTTGATCTTGAATTCCTTGCGTCCGATGCCGCTCGCTTCGTACCAATGCAGCTCTGCGAGATGCACTGTACCATCCGCCAGCCGAACGCGAGCGATACCCTTGCGTTTGCGCCAGCGTGCGCGTCCATAAATCCTGCGCAAACGCGCGATCTCTCGAATAGCAGAGCCTGCGGCAAATGTCTCGATCTGCGAAATTTCACCCAGAATCTCAAATCTCATGCGGCAATAGTGTCAAGGCCGCATTGAGAGATCAATACATTGGAGTCCGGCGTTTGTCGTATGGGCGGCCTTGATCGCTTGGCTATAAGGTGCGCAAATCTCCCGTCCTACAAAAGAGTCAACGATGAAAGCATTGCTTCTCCGCCGCCACGGCAGCCTCGACGATCTCGCTGTGGTCAACGATCACCCGACGCCGCAGGCGAGGGAGGGCCATGTCGTCATCCGCGTGCGCGCCGCCTCGTTCAATTACCACGACGTGTTCACGGTGCGCGGCATGCCGGGCATCAAGGTGCCGCTGCCGGTGGTCATCGGCCTCGATATGGCGGGCGAGGTCGCCGAGGTCGGCGCCGGCGTCACCGGCTGGAAGCCGGGCGATCGCGTACTGGTCAATCCGGTCAACAAGAAGAAGGGCCTGATGGGCGAAATGCTCGACGGCGGCATGGCGGAATATTGCCTGGTCGCCGCCGACCAGCTGGTCGCCATGCCGGACGGCGTGAGCTTCGAGGACGCCGCGGCGCTGCCGGTCGCCTACGGCACCGCGCACCGCATGCTGGTCACGCACAAGACGGTCGAGGCCGGCGAGCGCGTGCTGGTGCTCGGCGCCGCCGGCGGCGTCGGCACCGGCTGCGTGATCCTGGCAAAACTCCTCGGCGCCGAAGTCATCGCCTGCGCGTCGAGCGCCGAGAAACTGGCGCGGCTAAAAGCGCTCGGCGCCGACCATGTGGTCAATTACCGCGACACCGACTGGTCGAAATGGGCGGTGGAAAAATACGGCAAGCCGCAGCGGCGCAGTTACGAGGGCGGCGTCGACGTGGTGATCAATTTCACCGGCGGCGAAACCTGGGTGCCGTCGCTGCGCTGCCTCAAGCACGGCGGCAAGCTGTTGGTCTGCGGCGCCACCGCCGGCTACGATCCCAAGGAGGATTTGCGCTACGTCTGGAGCTTCGAGCTGAAGATCATCGGCTCGAACAGCTTTTACGACGACAACCTGTCGGCATTGATGCAGCTGATCAGCGCCGGCAAGATGAAGCCGGTGATCGACAAGGTGCTGCCTCTCGAAGGCGCGCGCGAGGGCTTGCGGCTGATCGAAAGCCGCGAGGTGATCGGCAAAGTGGTGGTGACGCCGTGACCTTCATTCTGGTGCATGGCGCCTGGCACGGCGCCTGGTGTTGGCGGCGCGTGGCGCGGCTGCTTGCGCGCGACGGCCACGAGGTGTTCACGCCGACCTTGACCGGGCTCGGCGAGCGCTCGCATCTGCTCGCTCCCGATATCGGCCTCGACACCCATATTCTCGACGTCGCCAACGAGATGAAATGGCAGCAGCTCAAGGACGTGGTGCTGGTCGGCCACTCCTATGCGGGCATGGTGATCTCGGGCGTCGCCGAGCGGATGGAGAAAGCGATCGCCGCGTTCGTGATGCTCGATGCGTTCTTTCCGGACAACGGCGAGGCGCTGATCGACTTGGCGGCACCCGCGGTGCGCGACGGTTTCCTGGCCGCCATGCGCGGCGGTGCCACCAGCGTGCCGCCGCGGTCGGCGGCGGCGTTCAATGTCAACCAGGCGGACCGCGCGTGGGTCGACGCCCAGTGCACGCCGCAGCCGCTGCAATGCGTGCTGCAGAAGGTCACGCTGACCGGCGCGCGCGAGCGCATCGCCAAACGCGCCTATATCCGGGCGACGGGCTATCCGAGCGAGTCGTTCGACCGCGGCGTGGCCAAGGCGCGGGCGCAGGGCTGGCCGACCTACGAAGTGCCGTGCGGCCACGACGTCATGCTCGACATGCCGGAGCGGCTCGCCGCAATCTTGCGCGAGATCGCGGCGCTTGCAGCCGCAACGGCATAGCAATCCTGCGCAGGCGTGCGCGTTGCAATCGGTACCCGTGCTAGATATATGGTTCTGTTGAATATTTATCGGCTGGCGCGGTGCAACGCCGCGCACTGCTTTAGGAGGACGCCGATGGCCCGCGAACAGCACGATTACGACGATATCCCGGGCACCTTCGTTTTCGACCAGCAGCGCTCGCGCCAGGGCTACGGCATCAACATGTTCTGCATGTCGCTGATGCAGGACGCCAATCGCAAGGCGTTCAAGGCCAACGAGGCCGAATATCTGAAAAAGTTCAATCTGACGCCGGAGCAGACCGAGGCTGTGCTCAAGCGCGACTACAATCGCATGCTGGAGCTTGGCGGCAACATCTATTTCACCGCCAAGCTCGGCGCCACCGACGGCCATTCGTTCCGCCATCTCGCCGCCGAGATGACCGGCTCGACCCAGGAAGATTACGCCAACATGATGCTCGCCGGCGGCCGCTCGGTGGAAGGCAATCGCAGCAAGTCGGGCAAGTTCGACAAGCCGGCCAGCACAGTCCGGGCCAAGACGGCGAGCAAGCCGAAGGCCGGCAAAGCGAAAGCCAAAGTCAAAACGCACGCCAAAAAGTCCAAGAAGTCAAAAAAATAGAGGTCGCGACGTGGCCAGGATCATCGCAGGGGTCGCTTCATCGCACGTGCCGGCGATCGGCGCGGCGATCGACAACAAGCAGACCGAAGAGCCGTACTGGAAGCGGGTGTTTTCCGGCTTCGAGAAATCCAAGGAATGGATGCGGCAGACCAAGCCTGACGTCTGCATCGTCGTCTACAACGATCACGCCTCGGCGTTCTCGGTCGAGATGGTGCCGACCTTCGCGCTCGGCTGCGCCGCCGAGTTTCCGCCGGCCGACGAAGGCTGGGGACCGCGGCCGGTGCCGGTGGTCGAGGGCCATCCCGAGCTCGCCTCCCACATCGCCCAATCGGTGATCCTCGACGAGTTCGACATCACTGTGGTCAACAAGATGCCGGTCGATCACGGCCTGACCGTGCCGATGAATCTGCTGTTCGGCTCGCCCGATGCCTGGCCGTGCCCGGTGATCCCGCTCGCCGTCAACGTCGTGCTTTATCCGCCGCCGACCGGGCATCGCTGCTTCATGCTCGGCCGCGCCATCCGCAAGGCGGTCGAGTCCTATCCGGAGGATTTGCGCGTCGTCATCTTCGGTACCGGCGGCATGTCGCACCAGATTTCCGGGCCGCGTGCCGGCCTGATCAACAGCAAGTTCGACAAGGCGTTCCTGGACAATCTCACCAAGGATCCGCAAAAGCTCGCCCGCATCCCGCACCTCGAATACATGCGCGAGGCCGGCGCCGAAGGCATCGAGATGGTGATGTGGCTGATCATGCGCGGCGCGCTCGACGACAAGGTCGACGAGGTCTACCGTTTCTACACCGTGCCGGCGTCCAATACCGCGGTCGGCCACATCATTCTGGAAAACCGCGCCAAGGGCGCCAAGGCGGCCGGCAAGCGCAAAGCGGCGCCGAAACTCAAGCGCGCAGCCGCGCGAGCGAAGGTGGAACGCATTCACAGCTGACCCGTCATTGCGAGGAGCGAAGCGACGAAGCAATCCAGACGCGGCAGAAGAGCTGGATTGCTTCGCTTCGCTCGCAATGACGTATTTGGTTTATGACGAGTGTTAGAGAGGTCACCAATGAAAATCTGCGTCGCCGGGCAGGGGGCTTTCGGGCAAAAACATCTCGATGCGCTCAAGCGCATTCCCGAGATCGAGATTACCTCGCTGGTCGGCGGCAATCAGGACGCGACCGCCCAGGTGGCGAAGAAATACGGCGTGCCGCATTACACCGGCGACCTGTCGGAAGGCATCAAGCGCGCCGACGCGGTGATCTTGACGACGCCGACCAAGCTGCATTTCCGCCAGGGCGAGCAGGTGATGCGGGCCGGCAAGCACGTGCTGGTCGAAATTCCGGTCACCGACTCGGTGGAGGACGCCGAGGCGTTGGTGCGCATCGCCAAGGAGACCGGCGTCACCGCCATGGGCGGCCACGTGCGGCGCTTCAATCCCAGCCATCAATACGTCCACAAGAAGATCGCGAACGGCGAGCTGAAAATCCAGCAGATGGACGTGCAGACCTATTTCTTCCGGCGCAAGAACATCAACGCCGCTGGCAATCCGCGCAGCTGGACCGATCACCTGCTCTGGCACCACGCCGCGCACACCATCGACCTGTTCCAGTACCAGTGCGGCGAAAATATTTCCGACTGCTATGCGGTGCAGGGCCCGATCCATCCGCAGCTGCACATCGCCATGGACATGGGCATCGTCGCCAGGACGCCGTCGGGCGCGGTATTGACGCTGTCGCTGTCGTTCAACAATGACGGCCCGCTCGGCTCGTTCTTCCGCTACATCTGCGACAACGGCACGTTCAAGGCGTTCTATGACGACCTGTCCGACGGCAAGGACAACAAGATCGACGTGTCGAAGGTCGACGTATCGATGGATGGCATCGAGCTCGAAGACCGCGAGTTCATCGCCGCCATCAAACAAAAGCGCGAGCCGAATGCCAGCCTGGCGCAGCTGTTGTCCTGCATGCACGTGCTCGGCCGGCTGGAAAAGATCATCGACCCCGAGCGCCGCGCGCACGCGTGACGGCCGCCATGCGGCGGTTGGCGTTGTTGGTTAATGGTTTCTGCCTACCCGCACAGCCGTGAGTTGCCTTTCGCCGAGGCAAGTGCTTTAATTTGGCAATTCAACGATTGCCAGGGTGTCCGATGCGCATTGTCAGGGCACTGATCTGCGCTGCGGCGCTCGGTTCGATGTCGGCGAGCGCCTGTTTTGCTCATGCTTGGTTGGGGCGCGCGGCGCTTGGCGTCGGCCACGGCAGCCGGCTCATCGACGACTCCAACACCAACAGAAAATCGAAGCTGCCGTGCAATAGCGAGCATCCGCCCGCCTACTGCAAGCCGAACTCGGGGTCCAAGTAGCGCATGGCCGATGACCCGCCACGGTCGGTACATAAGGGCGATTATCTCGCGCGGATCGCCAGGTTTTGTCAGAATCTCGCTATCATCGTCGGCGTTTTCGCGGCGGTCGTTACTTTTCTGGCGAGCGAGCACGACAAGCGCGTGCAAAACGTGTTGTCGTTGCGCAGCGAGTTTGCCGGTGGCGTCTATAAGGATTATCTCAAGCTGATGAGCGATTGGGATAATTTCCCAGATGCCGACGCGATCGGCCATGCCACCGAGGCGCAGCAAAAGAAAATCGTCGCGGCTTTCTTTGGTAAAAACGAAAATAAAGACAGGCTGCTGAGCATCGCGGATTTTTACGATACATTGTCGGCGTGCATCGGCCAGGGCGCGTGCGACCGTAATACCGCGATCTATCTGTTTCAGAACGCGGCAAATCAAGTGTTCCAGATATCAGGCTACCGCGTCGAGCAAGTCCGCGATGAAGACGGCGATCCGAATTTTGCCAAGGGACTCGAAAGCATGTATCGGCTGGAAGAACAGAATTTTCTTCTCGGCTATTTTTGATCGATCACTCGACGATCCCGATCAGCTTCGCCAGCCGGTCCGGATCGGCGGCGAGCGGCTCGGAGGCGCCGTCATAGACGATGCGGCCCTTGTCGAGGATGACGGTACGCTCGGAAAACGCGAACGCGACGCGGCTGTTCTGCTCGACCAGCACGATGGAAAGTCCGCTGTCGGCGCGCAGGCGCTTGAGCACCGTGGTGAGCGCCTCGACCAGAACTGGCGCCAAGCCTTCGGTCGGCTCGTCCATCAACAGCACCGTCGGATTGGTAAGGAGCGCCCGCGCGATCGACAGCATCTGCTGCTCGCCGCCGGACAGCTGATTGCCCATATTGTCGAGCCGTTCCGCAAGGCGCGGAAACAGTTCGAACACCCGCGCATGCGTCCAATGGCCCGGCCGCGCCGCGATTTCGAGATTTTCGCGCACCGACAGCGAGGGAAAAATTTCGCGCTCCTGCGGCACGAAGCCGATGCCGGCGAGCGCGCGGCGGAAGCTTGGCACGCCGTTGAGGCGATGGCCGCCGAGCGACACCTCGCCGGCATGCAGCGTGGTGTGGCCCATCACGGTGCACAAGAGCGTGGTCTTGCCGACGCCGTTGCGGCCGATCACGCTGATGCATTCGCCCGGCGCAAGCGCAAGGTCGATGTCCTCGAGCACGACGGTCTCGCCATAGCCGGCCGAGACGCCACGCAAATGAAGCGCGCTGGACCTTGCGTCAGAAGTTGCGAGAGGCGTCGCATCAGGCATGGGCGGCTCGATGCGGGGACTGGCCGAGATAGACCTCGCGTACCCTCGGATTTGACTCGATCTCGCGCGGCGTGCCCTCGGCGAACAGCGCGCCGCCGACCATCACGGTGACGCGCTTGGCGAAGCGGAACACCACGTCCATGTCATGCTCGATGATCAGCACGGCGATATTTTCCGGCAGGCGCTCGATGGCATCGAGGATGATGTGGCTCTCAGCACTGGGCACGCCGGCGGCCGGCTCGTCGAGCAGCAGCACCGTCGGCGACAGCGCAATCGTGATGGCCAGCTCGACCAGCCGCTGCCGGCCATAGGGCAGTTCGGAGACGCGATGGCGTGCCGCGTCGGCGAGCTTGAGGGTCTGCAAGGTCTGCATCGCCTCGTCGATAACGTCGGTGCGCTTGCCGGCCGGATAAAACATCGATCGCGCCGCGCCGACGCGCTCGGCGATCGCCATACAGACGTTTTCCAGAACCGACAGCCCGCGGAACAGCCGGTTGATCTGGAAGGTGCGGGCGATGCCGAGCTTGACCCGCCCGGCTTGCGCCAGGCCGGTGATATCGCGGCCGCCGAGCAGCACGCGGCCGCCGGTCGGCGGCAGCACGCCGGTGAGCAGATTGATGAACGTGGTCTTGCCGGCGCCGTTCGGGCCGATCAGCGCATGGCGCGCGCCGGCGGCGAGCTTGAAATCCATGTTCTGCACGGCGACCAGCGCGCCGAACCGTCGGCTCAGCGCCTGAGTTTCGAGCCGGATCTCGCTCATGGCGCGGCGCGCTTGGCGCGATAGCGCCGCCACAGCGCTTCGCCCAGGCCCAAAATGCCGTTGCGGGCGAACAGCGCGATCAGCACCAGCAAGAGTCCGAGGCCGAGCTGCCAGGCGGTCGGATAGACCTGCGCCAAAAAATGCTCCAGCGCCAGATACACGACGGCGCCGATGAAGGCGCCATAGAGCCGGCCGTAACCGCCGAGAATGAGCACGATCAAGACGGTAGCGGCGCGATCGAGGCCGAGCGCGCTGAGATTGACGTAGGCGGTGGTCTGCGCCCACAGCCCGCCGGCGACGCCGGCGAGCGCCGCCGACATGGTGTAGCAGATCAGCACGCGCCAGCGCACCGGCGATCCGATCGCGTGCATGCGCAGAATATTTTCACGGATGCCGGTCAGGCTCTGACCGAACGGCGAATAGACCAGGGTGCGTACGAACAGGAAGCAGACAAAGAGCACGCCGAGCGCGAACAGATATTGGGTGTCGGCGTAAAGCGGATTGAATTCGAACACGCCGAACACGGGGGCAATCGGCAGGCTGGGCAAGCCGTCGAAGCCGCCCGTATAGGCGTGCCCCATATTGGCCGCCTGTTCGAGCAGCGCCATGGTGCACAGCGTGAGCATAAGCAGCGTGAGGCCCGCCGTGCGCAACAGCACCAGGCCAGAGAGGAAGCCGATCAAAGCCGCCGCCAGGGCGGCAAGCAGAAGGCTGGTGATCGGCTCGGTCCAGACGTTGTAGGAGGCGAGCATCCCGACGGCGTAGGCGCCGGCGCCGAAGAACGCCGCATGGCCGAGCGTGATGATGCCGGCGTAACCGAGCGCCAGATCCAGAGACAACGCAAAGAGAATCGTGACCAGCAGGTCACAGCCGAAGCTGAGATAATCGGGAAAGGCAAAATAGAAGGCGATGCCGGCGAGCCAAGGCAGCGCCTCCCACCAGCGCAGGCGATGCCGCCGCATCAGCGCGCGGGCGGCGGGATTGTCGATCCGTGCGGCGAGCGAGGCGTCGTCGGATGGAGAAGCTGCGATGCTCAAAACCCCTTCCTTCCGAACAGGCCCTGCGGCCGGGCGAGCAGGATCAGGATCGTCAGCACATAGATGAAGATCGTGCCGCCCTTCGGCAAATACAGCGTCAGCACGAAGTCGAGCACGCCGAGGAGGAGCGCGGCGCAATAGACGCCGATGACGCTGCCGAGCCCGCCGACCGAAACCACGATCAGGAAATAGACCAAGTATGCGAGCGGATACTGCGGATCGAGGCCGAGAAACTCGGCGCCCAATCCGCCGCCGAGCCCGGCCATGCCGCTGCCGAAGGCGAAGGTGATGGTGAACAGCCGGTCGACGTCGATGCCGAGCGATTCGGCCATGCGGCGATTGTCGACGGTGGCGCGGATCTGGCCGCCGATACGCGTACGCTCGAAAGTGAGCCAGATCCCGAGCGCAATCAGAAATCCGATCACGATCAGGAAGACGCTGTAAGTGCGGTACTGAATGAACCCGAGATTAAGCTGGCCGCTCAGCGCCGCCGGTAGCTGCAAGGTCTGGTGTTCTGGGCCGACCACTATGGTGATAGTGGCGATGAAGATGAAGATCAGCCCGATCGTGAACAGGACCTGATCGAGCTCGCCGGCGCGGTAGAGCCGCCGATAGAGGAAGCGTTCGAGCACCACGCTGAGCGCGGCGGTGCCGAAGAAGCCCAACGCCAGCGCGGCGGGAAAGCCATATTGTGCGCGGTTCATGGCCAGCACGATGAGGTAGCCGCCGAACATGGCAAACGCGCCATGGGCGAGGTTGACGAACCCCATCAGGCCCATGGTGACCGACAGCCCCACCGAGACGATGAACAGCACCGTCCCCGCGGCCAATCCGCCTAAGACGATCCCGGCGATATCAGCGACGGCATTCACGGGCGCTCCGGCGGGTCAACGGCGAGCGGCGAATGGCGGAGAGTGAGCTGGATCTCCTAACGCACTGACTTCGCCATTGCCGCTAGTCGCCGTCAATGCTTCGGCGCGCAGGGCCCGATCGCCAGCGCCTTGCATTGGTCCTTCACGTTGTGGAAGGTCGCGAGCACCTTCTCATGAAGCTTGCCGTCGGGGCCCTTGTAGACCTGGTCCAGGTATTCGTTCATGACGATGTCGCGGGTCTGCGGGTCGATCTCGATCGGGCCCTGCGGGCTCTCGAACTTCCAGCCTTGCAGCGACTTCACCGCCGCCTCGCCGTCGTCGATCTTGCCCTTTGTGGCGTGCAGGGCATGATTGATGGCAGCCATGCCGTCCCAAGCGCCGACCGAGGTGAAATCCGGGTTTGAATCCGGGCCGTATGCTTTCTTCCAGGCCGCGACGAACGCCTTGTTCTGCGGATTGTCGAGATCGGCGTTGTAATGATGCACGGTGATGAGGCCGATCGCGTTGTCGCCCATGCCTTGGAGCATGTTGTCCGGGACGATGTCGCCGGTGCCGATCAGCTGCGTGCCGGCGGCTTTCATGCCGAGCGCAGCGTAGGTCTTGACCACCGCGGTCGCCTGGTCGCCGGCGGGCACGAACACGAACAGCACGTCCGGGTGCTCGTCTTTGGCGCGCTGGAAGAACGGCGTGAAGTCCGGCGTAGCCCCCGGCCCACCGGCCGGAATGGCGTCGATCACCTTGCCGCCGGCGTGTTCGAAGGCGTACTTGAAGGCGTCGAGCGCGTCCTTGCCCGGCGGATAGTCGGTATAGGCCACGACCGCGGTCTTGGCGTGCAGATGCTTCGCCGCTTGTTCGCCCATGACGTAGCTCGACTGCCACAGCGTGAACGAGGTGCGCACGAAGTAGGGCGACAGGTTGGTGATGAACGCGGTGCCGGCGTTCATGATCACCGTCAATCGCTTGCCGGCGGTAACCACCGGCGCCGAGGCAATGGCATCGGGCGAGTAGATGTAGCCGGCGATGACGTCGGCTTTCTCCTGGGTGAGCAATTCCTGGGTATCGATCTTGGCGGCGGCGCCGTTTGGCGCCTTGGAGTCGCGCTTGATGATCGTGAGATTATAGGGCTTGATCTGCGCCGCATTGAGCTTCTGATAAAGATCGATGGATTTATCCATCTGCGGGGACAGTTCGGCGCCGGGGCCGGTGTAGGGCAGGATGAGGCCGATCTTGACCTCCTGCGCCGAGGCCGCGCCACTGGCGGCGGCCGAGACAGCCAATGCGGCAAAAGCCGCGATCATTCGCTTTGACATCAGGAACCCTCCCAGGAGCTGCGATTCAGAGCCGCGATTAATGACTTTCAGCGATCGTCTTCTTGTGCTGCTTGTGATGCCGATACTAGGGCGAAAGCCCGAAATGGCGCAAGGCAATGCCGAAAGCGCTGGTGCGACACTTGCGACTCCTCTCCTGGCGTGTGGGGCAGGGTCGAGCCGGCGGGGCGCTACCGAGGGCGACCGCAAGTGCAGTCCGGACAGCGAGCCGCCAAGCCATGTGGCGCATCCGCCCGAGGAATGGGAGAAAAGAAGCGGCTGCCGGAAGCCGTCAAGGCTTCCGGCAGATACGTCCTGGTGATGGAATTCCTGGAATTTCTCTTGAAGCTGAGTTGTTGAAGTTTTCGCCGATCTGCAACGCGTGTCCCGCGATCGGGGGCATCACGGCTTTTGAAGCGATGCCGTTGGCCAGTCGGGGCAAAGCCCGCCCGTCATGGGCTGAGCGAAGCGAAACCCATCATGCGGCGTCGCGGCTCGGGGCGAATGACGGTTCGCATCAGGAGCCATAGGTCGGCCCTAGTGTGCCAACGAGCACATCGGTTTTCGTGATGATGCGAGCGCGTTCACCGCTTAGAGAACGACGCTCCGCATCGTCCCGGAATGCGTCGTAAAGGTCCCGGCTTGGAAACTTGAGCACGTGGACCTCGAAAGGTTCGTCGGAGACGTCGCCCGACGTCCGCGATACCCGGATGGCACGCTCAATGACGCCGTCGTAGCGGGCCATGATGCGGGACACGTTACGCTCGTAGCCCTCGAACTCTGCCTCGAGACCGCTGCGGACCCACAGCTTGACGAGGATGTAGAGGGGCTGAGTGGTCATTTATCCTACGGCTTACTGGCAATCTCGAAGGTCGGTTCGTGGTTGACCTTGAACGCCATGGAACGCGCGATGGCGCATTTTTCGGCAGCCGCATCATGCAGGCGGCGCGCCAGCTGTTCATCAGAACCGGCGGCAAGCCGCGCATGCGGGCGCAGCGTCACGGATTCGAATTGCCCGGCGCCGTCAGGCTGTTCGATCATCAGCCCCGAGGGATTGTCGCCATAGCCTTGGACCACGACGCCGGCATCCGCGCACAGATGCAGGTACCAAAGTTGATGACAAGCGGCGAGCGCGGCAACAAGCAGTTGTTCGGGATTCCACCGCGCCGGATCGCCTCTGAAAATCGGATCAGATGAGCCGGCAATGGCCGCTTTGCCGGGCGCCGTTAGTTCGTGCGCGCGGGAATAGGCGCCGTACGACGACGTGCCGGAGCCTTGATTGCCGGTCCAGTCGAGACGGATCGAATAGGTGTGCTGTTTATTCGCCACGCCGTTTTCCGCTAACGCCAGCTGGCAAAACTCAAGCCGGTGCCGGTGCCGGCCGGCGTGCGGTAGCCCGGCACGTATTCGAACCAATCGAGGTCGAGATGCTCGCAGGCGCCGGCGACGCCGACCCAGTTGAGGATTTCCGAGCTGCCCGAATTGAGCTTGTTGCGCGGCAGGTTCTGCAGGAACGCGGCGTCCTTGTCGGCGCAGGCCTTCAGGATGGCGCGGTCGAATTCTTCGTCGACCAGAAAATGGCTCAAGCCGCCGGACGCGATGATGCCGACGCGGGCGTCGCCGGAAAAAGCTTCGACCGCCTGGCGCAGCGCCCGGCCGAGCTCATAGCAGCGCCACGGCCGCGGCTGGTTCGGCGGGAAATACGTGTTGAGGAACACCGGCACGATCGGAATCGGTTTTTCCGCATGCATCAGGCGGCGGTGCACATAGGCCATGCCGTGGCCTTCGCCTTCGCCCTCGCGCATGCGTTTCGACGAGGCCGGATCGAAGCCGTGGTCCATCAGGTATTCGATCAGGTGCAGCGCGAGCTTCGCGTCGACCGGATAGGCGCGCGGCTTGTTGTCTTCGAAAAAGGCCTGCCGGTTCTTGACGTACCATTCCGGAAAACGGCGGTGGTACTGCTCGTGCTGCTCGTTGCTGTTGAGGATGGTCTCGCCGTAATAGATCGCGAAGGTCGGCCGGGCGTCTTCCAGATAGGCTTCGTCCTGGTCGTCGCTCATGACGATCAGGGCGTCGAGGCGCCCGCCGTTGAGGATGCGGGAAAGGTGCGTGGTGGCGTCGCGCGCCTTGTTCTGCCGCGCCGCCAATTCGGCCGGCTTGACCATCTCGGCCATCTGCGGGTCGGCTTTTTCCAGGAGCTCGGCATACGTTGTGGGCCGGCCCTCCTTGTCGCGATGCTTGATCTTCTCGTCGGTCTCGCGGAAGCGAACGAGTGTCTCGTCGGAGGCGAGCAGCATCGGAGTATGCGAGGTTCCGAGCCCGAGCACGATCTTGGCCATCTGCAACTCCCTTGGCCGATTTTGCGGGGATCGTAGCATATCGCCGCCGCGCTACGCAGCCTTTGTCCCGGTTGAGACAACCGGCGTCTGGACAAGCACGAGCCGGGATGGTGCGGCGGCTGTTCAGGCCGCGCGCAGGTTCTGGAAGAACTGATCGACCTGGGTACGGATTTTGCCCGCGGCGGCGGCGAGGTCGTCGGCGAGCGTCTTGACCGAGGCAGCGCTGATCCGGGTGTTCTCCGTAGCGTCGCCGACGCGCCCGACTTCGGCGGTGGTGTCATTAGTGCGGCTCGCCGCGACCGCGCCGCTGCGAGCGATTTCCTGGGTCGCGGCGCCTTGCTCGGTCACGGCGGTCGAGATCGCCGTGGAGATTTCCCCGATTTCGAGGATTGTTCGTTCGATGCCGGCGATCGCCTGGATCGAGCGTCGGGTGGCGTCCTGCATCGCCGTGATCTGCGTGCCGATCTCGTCCGTCGCCTTGGCGGTTTGCGACGACAGCGCCTTCACCTCGCCCGCCACGACGGCAAAACCGCGACCCGCTTCGCCGGCGCGCGCCGCTTCGATCGTGGCGTTGAGCGCCAACAGATTGGTCTGCCCGGCAATGTCGGTGATCAGCTTGATCACGTCGCCGATGCGCCGCGCCGCTTCGTCGAGCTCCTTCACCGCGTTATTTGTGGAAACCACCTCGCTGACCGCCTTGTTGGTAATGACGTTCGATTGCACGACTTGGCGATCGATTTCGCTCACCGACCTGGCAAGCTCTTCCGCCGCCACAGCGATCTCGCGGACGTTGGTGGAAGCCTCGCCCGATGCCGTTGCGGCGCCCGCCGTCCGCAGCGAGGCGAAGTCCGCCGCTTCGGTCAACTGCGATGAAGCCGCCGACAATTGTTCGAACAGCCGCGCCAGTTCGGACAGGCTCGCTTCAATCGCAGCGCCAAATTTGCCGATTTCCGCGGCAATCCGCTCCTGTTGCCGTGCCCTTGCGTCGGCGTCGGACTGCACCGTTTTGTTCAATTCGACGTTAAAACGCATCGCATCCTGGAATACCGAGATCGACCGGGCCAGCGCTCCGATTTCGTCGTGGCGCTCGCCGTAAGGTATCGACAACGCCGCATTGCCGCCGGCCACGGCCTCGGTCACGTGCGTAACCACTGCGAGCGGCCGCGCGACCGAGCGATGGATCACCAGCACGCCGAATAAAGCCAGTATCAGCGCTATGCCACCGAGCACCGACATCTCTACCGCGGTGCTCCAGATGGCGCTTTCGATCTGCGCGTAGATGCGCCGCGATCGATTGGCGTAGACCTTGCCCAACTTATCGAGGTCATTGGTGAGCGCCGTGCGCACGGTTCGGTTGGCGTCGTTATCGCCCCAGTCGCGGCCGGACGCCGGACTGATTTCGGTGCCGCGGCGGACCAGTTCGCGGCGGAATTCCTGAAATTTCTTCACGCGTGCGGCAAACTCGGCAAAGACGGCGGCATCCTCCGGCAGTACCGACTTTTGCCATCCCTCGACCACGTCGCCGATCTGGTCATTGAACCTGGTCAAACCCTCTGCGAATTTCTTCGCGGTCGGGATATCCGGCGACATGTAAATGCCCCGCGACTCCATCACGACCGCGTAGATCAGGCTGTTGATGCGATCGACGTTTTCGGCGCCGACGAAAGCGGAGTCGAACTGCCTCGTCAGTGCCACGTGTCGATGGGCATTGACGATCGCGACGCCCGCCAGCGCCACCGTCACGGCGGCCAGCAGCGCAAAGACGACGTAGAGCCTGGCGGCGATCGAAAGATTGCCCAGCTTCATCTTTGTCCGGCGCCTCTGTTTTGTCGCGTATTCTGCCGGCCAGACGTTAACTCTAGTTTACGTTCCGGCGCGCAATGCGAGCGGCTCGTGGCCGGTACACGACCGGCCGAGTTTGGCCGGATCGCAACGTATCGCCTGCTGCGCCGCGGCAGCGGTTCGGCCGGTTGAGACATCCGGCGCCTGGACAAGGGCGGGCCGGGATGATGTGACTAGACGTGGTCTCCCGCACGCGGGAGCGGATCGCGACGCGCGGGGCGCCGCCATGCTGACCATCCTGTTCGACGGAATAGCCTACGGCATGCTGCTCTTCGTGCTGGCGTGCGGGCTTTCCGTCACGCTTGGGTTGATGAACTTCATCAACCTCGCTCACGGCGCCTTTGCCATGGCGGGCGGCTATTGCACGGTGGTGCTGGTCAACCGCATCGGCGTGCCGTTCGCGCTCGGCTTGCCGCTCGCCTTTCTGGCGACCGCTTTGCTCGGCGGCCTGTTCGAGCGCACGCTTTACGTCCACGTCTATGCCCGGCCGCATCTCGACCAGGTGCTGTTCACCATCGGGCTCGTTTTCATGTCGGTGGCGGCGACCGATTACGTCATGGGCTCGTCGCAGCAATTCGTCCGCATTCCCGAGGCGCTGGCCGGCCAGTTCAACGTGTTCGGCATCGGCATGGGCAAATACCGGCTGCTCATCATCGTGGTGTGCGGCGTGCTCACGTTGGCCTTGCAGCTGATGCTGACGAAGACGCGGTTCGGCAGCCGGCTGCGCGCCGCGGTCGACGACCAGCGCGTGGCGCGCGGGCTCGGCATCAATGTCGGCGCCGTGTTCGGCATCACGTTCGCGGTCGGCTCCGGCCTGGCCGGGCTCGGCGGCGCGCTTGGCGCGGAAATTCTCGGCCTCGATCCGACCTTCCCGCTCAAATACATGATCTACTTTTTGATTGTGGTGACGGTCGGCGGCACCTCGAGCATCACCGGACCGTTCCTCGCCTCGATCCTGCTCGGCATCGGCGACGTCGCCGGCAAGTATTACGTGCCGACGCTGGGCGCCTTCGTGATCTATGCCATCATGATCGTGGTGCTGATCTTGCGGCCGCAGGGTCTGTTCGCCCGCGGCACGGCGCGGTGAGCGCGATGACGCCGCTTGCCGCCGACGTTGCCCGAAGCCTCAAGCGCCGCGCCCGCTGGTCGGGCTTCGAAATCGCGTTCTGGGTCGTCGCCTTCGCCAGCATCTGGCTGTTGCCGCAAAAGCATTTGATCCTGACCGAGACCGCGATCCTGGCGCTGTTCGCGCTGTCGCTCGATCTCATCCTCGGTTATGCCGGCATCATTTCGCTCGGCCAGGCGGCGTTTTTCGGCACCGCCGGTTATTTCGCCGGCCTCGTCGCCAAATACGGGCTGATCAACGAACCGGTGCTGGCGCTCTTCTGTTCGGGGCTGGTCGCGGCCGCGCTCGGCTTCGTCACCAGTTTTTTAGTGCTGCGCGGCTCGGACCTCACGCGCCTCATGGTGACGCTCGGCGTGTCGCTGATGCTCGGTGAGCTCGCCAACCGCTATTCGAACATTACCGGCGGCGCCGACGGGCTGCAGGGCGTTACCGTGGCGCCGATCCTCGGTCTGTTCCAGTTCGACATGTTCGGCCACACCGGCTACGTCTATTGCCTCGTCGTGCTGTTCGTTTGTTTCCTGATCGCGCGGCGCCTGGTCTATTCGCCGTTCGGCCTGTCGCTGCGCGCGATCAAGGGCAATGCGCTGCGCTGCGGCGCCATCGGCATTCCGGTCAACGCCCGGCTCGTCGCCATCTACACCTTGTCGGCCGGCTTCGCCGGCATGGCCGGCGCGCTGCTCACGCAAACTACCGCGTTCTGTTCGCTCGACGTGCTGTCGCTGGAACGCTCGGCCGATCTGTTGCTGGTGCTGATCATCGGCGGCACCGGGTACCTGTACGGCGGTCTGATCGGCGCGGTGATCTATAAATTCATGCAGGACTGGATTGCGACGCTCACCCCGCAATACTGGCAGTTCTGGATCGGGCTCCTGCTCGTCGTCATCGTGCTGATCGGGCGCGACCGCATGGCGGCGTGGCATGAAGCGGCGCGCGGTACGCTGTGGCGGTTTTTTACGCGCGCGCTTGGCTGGCGGCGGACGGCGCTCGGCGGCGCCGCGCCGGATCGGAGCTGACGATGGCGATCCTCGAAACCATCGGGCTCACCAAACGCTTCGGCGGCATCGTGGCGGCGGCCGACGTGACGCTCGCCATCGACAAAGGCGCGCGTCATGCGCTGATCGGGCCGAACGGCGCCGGCAAGACCACGGTCATTAATCTCTTAAGCGGCGTGCTCAAGCCGACCGCCGGCCGCATCGTGCTCGAGGGCCGCGATATCACCGCGCTCGATCCGCACCAGCGCGTGCGGCTCGGCATGGCGCGCACGTTCCAGATCAATGCGCTGTTCCTCGAGCTGACGCCGCTCGAAGCGATCGCGCTCGCGGTGTCCGAGCGCCTTGGGGCCGGCTTCGATTGCTGGCGGCTCGTCGGCCACAAGGGCGCGGTCGCCGACGAGGCTGCCGAGATCGTCGAGCGCTTCCACCTCGGCGACGTCATGCAGGAGCGCACCGCGATCCTGCCGTACGGCAAGCAGCGACTCCTGGAGATCGCGCTCGCCTTCGCCTGCCGGCCGCGCGTGCTGCTACTCGACGAGCCCGCGGCCGGCGTGCCCGAGGCCGAGCGCCACGAGCTCCTTGCCACCATCGCGGCGTTGCCGGCCGACGTCACCGTGCTGTTGATCGAGCACGACATGGATCTTGTGTTCTCGTTCGCCGACCGCATCTCGGTGCTGGTCAACGGCGCGTTGTTCGTCGACGGCGCGCCCGACGAAGTGGCGCGCGATCCGCGCGTCAAGGCGGTCTATCTCGGCGAGGAGCTCGATGCCTGATCTGCTTGCCATCGAGCAGCTCTGCGCCGGCTACGGCGAGGCCGTGGTGCTGGCCGACGTGTCGCTGTCGCTTAAGGAAGGCGAGGCGCTGGCGCTGCTTGGCCGCAACGGCATGGGCAAGACCACACTGATCAATTCGATCGTCGGCGTCACCCGCTATTTTGGCGGCAGCATCGCGCTCGACGGCGCCGACATCACGGCGCTGCGGCCCGACCAGCGCGCCCATGCCGGCATCGGCTGGGTGCCGCAGGAGCGCAACATTTTCAAATCGCTCTCGGTGCACGAGAACCTCACCGCGGTGGCTCGGCCCGGACGTTGGACAACGGAAAAGGTCTACGCGCTGTTTCCGCGGCTTGCCGAGCGGCGGCAAAATCTCGGCCACCAGCTCTCCGGCGGCGAGCAGCAGATGCTCGCGGTCGGCCGCGCGCTGGTGCTCAACCCGCGCGTCATGCTGCTCGACGAGCCGCTCGAAGGCTTGGCGCCGATTCTGGTCGAGGAGCTTCTGGTGGCGCTGCGCCGCGTCATTCGCGACGAACGGACTTCCGCCATTCTGGTCGAGCAGAACGCCAAAAAAATCCTCGGCGTCACCGACCGCGCCATCATCCTGGAACGCGGTGCGATCGTGCACGCAGCCGAGAGCGCCGCGCTCGCCGCCGACCGCGGCGCGCTGGAGCGCCACCTCGGCGTCACCGACACCGGCCCGCGGCGCGGCGCTCGATTACGCACGTGAGGCATGCATGCAAACAGTGTCCCATGCGATTGATCCGGAACACATTGCTACTTGCGAAAAGCTGATCCGGCCGCATATCCGGCGCACGCCGGTCATGGCGATCGATACGGCCGACGTCGGGCTCGCGCCGCGCCCGCTCTGCCTGAAGCTCGAATTGTTTCAGCACTCCGGCTCGTTCAAGGCGCGCGGGGCATTTGCCAACCTGTTGCTGCGCAAAGTGCCGCCGGCCGGCGTCGTTGCGGCGTCGGGTGGCAATCACGGCGTCGCCGTTGCCTATGCGGCGATGCGACTCGGCGTTAAGGCGAAAATCTTTTTGCCCAGCGTGTCGTCGCCCGCCAAGACCGCGCGCATTCGCCAGTACCGCGCCGATCTTTCGATCGAGGGCGACCGGTACGCCGATGCGCTCGCGGCAAGCGAGGCGTGGGCGGCACGGACCAGCGCCCTGCCGGTGCACGCTTTCGATCAGGACGAGACGATCTTGGGCCAGGGCACGCTCGGCATGGAGCTGGAGCAGCAGACGGCCTCGATCGACACGCTGCTTGTTGCCGTCGGCGGCGGGGGTCTGATCGCCGGCATTGCCGCCTGGTATCGCGGACGCATCAAGGTGGTCGGCGTCGAGCCGTTCGCGGCGCCGACGCTGACCAAGGCGCTCGCTGCAGGACGGCCGGTCGACACCGAAGCCGGCGGCGTGGCGGCGGATTCGTTGGCGCCGCGGCGCGTCGGCGAGCGGGTGTTCCCGATCGTCAAGGCGCATGTCGCCGGCGTCGTGCTCGTGACCGATGAGGCTATCGTGCAGGCGCAAAAAACGTTGTGGCAGGCGGCGCGCATCGTCGCGGAGCCCGGTGGTGCGGCTGCGTTCGCGGCGCTGCTCGCCGGCGCTTATCAGCCGGAGCCGCAAGAGCGCATCGGCGTTATCGTCAGTGGTGGCAACTCGGCGGCGGTCGATTTCGATCGCTGAATTGAGGCGCCGCGCATGGTGCGCGCGACGCTGACCAAACGCACGCCGCATGACGTTGCGCGCATTGCGAAAATCCCGTAAGGCTCCGCTCGAAGCGAACACGCAAAGGGTTTTTCGAGGCGCCATCGAGGGCGCGCGATCCGGCGGCGGCCGCGATCGCAAGTGAAGGAGCATTGCATGACCGGAATGCTGGAACAGGAACTACCCGGGCTCGGCCACAACAAGCCGTCACCGGAAGACGCCGACGAGATCAAGCACGGCCGCTGGGAGCGCTGGGCCAAGAAGCGGACGTTCGTGCGGGCGCTCGAAGGCACCTACAGCCACCTCTACAAGAAGCTGTTGGAGGAGCCGCGGGTCTATTCATCCAAGGATCACCCCTGGAAGGGCGGCCCGTCGATGTACGGCAAGCACATCATCTCGCCGCAGGCCGTCAACATCGTGCAGTCGATCGAGTCGCACATCGAGTGCTACGCGCCGCTCAACGCCGGACAGAAGCACGGCCATCTCAACAGCGCGGTGTTCTACGTGCTCAAGGGCCACGGCCACGACATCCACGACGGCCGCTACATCAAATGGAAGGCCGGCGACGTGATGCTCGTGGAGAACGCCAGCGTCCACCAGCATTTCAACGACGACGACAAGGAGTCGGCGATCCTTCTAGTGTTCAAGGCGAAGCCGCTGTTCCTGTTCATGCACCTGCTGTTCCAGAAGATGGTCGAGTGGCCGACCGACTCGCTGCCGCCCGGCATCACGGAATTCCATCCGCCGACCGAAATTTGAAGTCCAGAGAGCAAACAATGTCGCTGTTCGAAGACAAAGCGCCGTCGCTGTCCGGCACCGCGCAGAGCAATTTTCTCGCCGAGGCGATGGCCGAATCGGAAGCTTTCCGTGAGGACTATGCCCAGCTGCCGAACGTCATCAAGGCCGAGGACATGCCGTGGGAGCGTTCGCCCGACGGCCTGATCAAGCATCTGGTCAACAAGAAGATGCACACCCGCGAGTGCTGCATGGAAGCCTATATGCAATTCCTCAAGGACGGCGAACGCTCCGGCAAGCACCGCCACATGTGGGAAGAGCTGTTTTTCGTCGTCGAAGGCTCCGGCTACGACCTGCACTGGGATCTGAAGTGGGACTGCCTCGACGCCTTCCAGTGGGAATGGGCCGCGGAGCCGAAGAAATTCGAATGGACGGTCGGCGATTACGTCTACATCCCGCCGTTCACCATGCACCAGCACTTTGCCAAGCCCGGCGAGGAATGCCGCATCATCGTGATGTCGAACCGCATCGTCAAAGACATGGGTTTCGACTGGTACGACCAAGTCGAGCGTGCGCCGGGGTTCTAGGGCGTGTGGTCACAAACTCGATGTCCGTTGGCCCCTAAAAGCCGGCCTTGGAGCGGACCCGATAAAGAATAAGACGGCGCTTCTTCGATGATAGCGTGGCTCAAAATTTGGGCTTTGCCAGCATCGAAAAACCGTAACCTTCGAATATCGACTTCGCCGCCGTCGAGCGCAGAAACGCCAGGTATTGCGGCGTTTCCGGCTTGGCGTTCACGGTTGCCGCCACGGGATAGATGATCGGATCGTGCGAATTGTCAGGGAAGACGCCGACCACTTTGACGCCGGGCTCGACCTTGGCGTCGGTGGAATAAACGATGCCGAGCGGCGTTACACCGCGGGCGACCAAGACCAGAGCGGCCCGGACATTGGCGGTTATTACCATTTTCGGCTCGATTGACTGCCACACACCGAGCTTTTGCAGTGCAGTCTTGGCGTAAAGCCCGACAGGGGCCGCTTTGACATCGCCAGTGGCGATCCGACCGTCGCCAGTGAGCTTGACGAGATCGAACCCCGGCACGATATCAACGTGATTGATGTTGGAGCTTTTGGTGGCGATCAGGACCAGCCGGTTGCCCAGCAGATCGACCCGCGTGCTCTCGTTGATAAGCCTGTGCTCAACGCCATAGTCCATCCATTTCAAATCCGCTGAAAAAAACACATCCGCCGAAGCGCCGTTCTCGATCTGCTTGATCAGCGCCGAACTGGCATCGTAGCTCCTGACAACCTTGATACCGCTTTGCCTGGTGAAAGCCGCGTCGACGTCATCGAGCGCGTTTGCCAAGGAGGCGGCGGCAAATACGGTGATGGTCTTTTCTTGCGAATACGCGGTAGTTGCTGCCGCGATGGCCAGGATCATCAGGACCGACGAAAAAAGCCGGATCATATTGGGTCCTTGGCCGCTGCCGCTAAAATGCCCGAGGCGGTCGGTTCATCGCTGACCCATGGCAAACTCAATTCGACAGTTCACGCCATCCGCCCCGAACACGAGGTCAACCGTGCCTCCGAGTTCGTGCGGAATAAGATTGCGAATGAGATTGGTGCCGTAGCCGGATTGGACCTTGGACGCTACGTGCGGGCCGCCAAGCTCGCGCCAGACGAAGGTCAGGTTGGTCGCGGCGCCGTTCGGTTTGCGGGTCCAGCTGATCGATATCTGGCCGCCCAAGATCGACAATGAGCCATATTTTGCAGCGTTCGTGGCGAGTTCGTGCAGCACCCTCGCCAGCGCTTGCGTTTCGGCCGGGTTGAGCACCACGTCCGCCCCGCTGATGGTCACGTTCGTAGCCGTCGCGTACGGCGCAAGCAGGCTCCGAACCAGGGCGTCAAGCCCGACGCTTTTCCAACCGGCTTGGCTCAGCAGGTTATGGGCGACCGCCATGGCTTGGATGCGCCCGCGCAGCGATCCTAGGAATTCGTCAACAGAGGAACTGCCTTGGCGCGTAGAAGTGGCCACGACAGCGACCTGCGCGAGGATGTTCTTCACCCTGTGGTCAAGCTCGGAAACCAATAGCGCTTGACGCTTCTCGAAGCGCTTGAGCTCGGTGATGTCGCGCGCAATCTTCGAGACACCAATGATCGTTCCTGATTCATCCGATATGGGAGATGAGCTCAGCGCTACGTTGATCAGGCTGCCATCTTTGTGCCGGCGCACAGTCTCACGATGATTAACGCGCTTGCCACGGCAAACTTGTTCCAAAATTTCGCCTTCCTCATTCGAACGATCCGGTGAAAATATCATCGTAGTGGGTTTGCCAACCACCTCCGCGCCCGAATAGCCGAACAGTCGCTCAGCGCCCCGGTTCCAGGTCATGATAATGCCGTTGGGGTCCTCGCTGATGATCGCATCGTCGCTGGATTCCACGATAGCGGCCAGACGGCGCTCAACACGTTCAACCCGCCGCAGCCGCACGATCGCGTTCGCCAAGCGCGTATAAAGCACGACCGTTTCCGACAATAACACGAACAATAAAGCGGAGCCGGCGAACAGCGCAAAGACGCGGGCCACGTACCAGCCTAAAGTGAACTGAACGGCGGTAAACAGGGCCGCCACCGCAAAGGTCGGCAACCATGCAAGCAGCACGACGATCAACCATTGATCGAGGATCGTGTGCCTGCGAACGAACAACAACACGAGCGCCGTGACGCTCAGAAGCAGCAGAAAGTGAGCTGAATAGTGGCCAAATGCCGTTATGACGTTTGCACTCTCGTAGATGCGTGGCAGATACCCGACCCCTGCCGTCGCCAGCCATGTCAATGCCGCCGTTGCCGTGACGATGCACGCGACCGTGACACCGATGATGGTCCTGATCTGGTCGCCGGACCGATCGGCCGCCCCCGCAGCCTTTGACACTGCATAGACGATGCCGGCCAAAGGAAACACGGTGTGCCAAAACGTGAACAGCCAGGCCGTACTGTTCAGCTCATCGCCAAAATAAAACAGACTGCTCCGCACAAATACTCCCGGGAAGGCACAGGCTTCCAGGAAGGCAAACAGTCCGCTGAACACATAGCCGCTTGCCAGCACCAGCAGCGCGCGTTGGGGGTAAACCGAGTATTGGGAGAACAGAAGGGCTGCGGTAAGGAGGTCGGCTGCACACATGACCGATTGTGTGGCCAGAACAAACGCCTCGATGCGGACCAAATGGACGTTCGCAAACGGTAACGTGATGGCGAAGATAACCGCCATCGTGATGATGGCGCCGAGTGCGACTTTGCGCTGCCGGCCGGTTGCCGGCAGGGCGGTGATGACGATGGCAAATTCGGGACGCCAATCCGCTCTTGGGTCGCTAATAGACGTCTTCTGCAACGTAAGGCCTTGTCGCTCAGCGCCGATACTCGACGCAGGTTGCCGATGGCGAGATTGCCGCTCCTTGCACTTTCGCCAGGTTTTTCGGACAGGCCCCCAGCGACGCGGCAGCCAAGTTAGGATTTTATCGGATCGTATCGATCACCAGACTCTATTGTTATCGGATCGGATAGAGCACCAGTTTCTGCTGCACCTAGGGCTAATGCTATGATCCCTTAGTATGCCGTACCTATCCGCCGCCGAAGCCTCAGGTTGATGACGCGCGTCAGCTTCAACCTCACCGGCTGCCGCCGTTCGTCGATCTGGCCTGGATCGGCGGCGCCATCACCCCGCGTGAGCAGCATTCGCCCGAAAACGTCGCTGCCATCAGGGTCTCGGACGACCTTATCGCCGACCTCAAGGCGGCCGACCACATTGTGATCGGCACGCCGATGTTCAACTTCTCGATCCCGGCGGTGCTCAAGGCCTATATCGACCAGATCGTCCGGGTCGGCGTGACCGTGTCGCCGAATAATGTCGGGCTGCTGACCGGCAAGAAACCTACTATTATCCTGGCAAGCGGCGGCGACTTCAGCGCGGGGTTCGCCGGTGGAAAAATACAACCACGCCAGGGCTATCTTCGTCAGGTCCCGGCCTGGATTGGGATCGAGGATGTCGACATCATCCTGGCCGGCCGCGCGCGTGCCGGAGCGGCAGGGAAACGGCAGTCCAGCAGTTCGGCTCCGCCGTGAGGTCGGCTGCAGTTGCCACGCCAGCCGTCGCCGCATGACGGCGCGCCTGCGCCGTCTCGAAACAGGAGCACCATAGCGCCATGACGTTTACGCTTTACAACGCACCGCAATCGACCTGCAGCCAGCGGGTGCGCTTCGTGCTCAACGCCAAGAGTATTCCGTTCGGCGAGATCAAGCTCGACCTGCTCGCCGGCGATCAACTCAAGCCGGATTATCTGGCATTGAATCCGAATGGCGTAGTCCCCACCCTCGATCATGACGGCGCGATCATCATCGATTCTTCGGTCATCATCGAATATCTCGACGAAATTTTTCCCGAACCCTCGAAATTCACGCCGGAGAATCCCGTGTTGCGGGCCAGGATGCGGGCGCTGATGCATTTCATCGATGAGATGCCGGCCGCCGCGGTGCGGGTGCCGACATTCAATCTCGCCTTCCTGCCGCGTTTTGCAGCAATGAGCGAGGACGCGTTTGCGGCCTTCGCCGAGTCGAAGCCGTTGCGGCGCGAATTCATGCTGGCGATGGGTCGGACGGGCTTTCCGCAGAAGGACATGGATGAAGCGCCGGCGCGGCTGCGCCGTACTTACGAGCGCATGGATCGCGAAATCGCCAAGAGTGGCGGACCGTGGCTGCTCGGTGCCGATATTTCGTTGGCCGACGTCATGCTCATGCCGGCGATCGTTCGCATGGCCGATCTCGGCCGCGCTGGCGACTGGCGCGATCTGCCGCGCGTTGCACGCTGGTACCAGGCGATCGCCGCCCATCCGGCCTTCGCCTCGACCTATTATCCGGGGTCGCTTCTGACCGAGCGCTTTCCGCATTTGCGCGAGATAAAAGCCTCTGGAGGCTGACCGCTTTCGTGAGAGCACACTATGGCAGAGACGATCGCTAAGCTTGGCGCAGCGCTTTATGTGTGTGTGGCCCGCTGCACTTCACTGCGGCCCATGGTGTCTACAAGCTGGCGCAGAATTCGCCGCCAACCATGGCGCAGGGGCGCTTGATGCAGACGGCATTTTATCTGGCGGGGTTTGCTGCGACCGCGATCATGCTGGCAATCACGCAATTGGCGCAACGACCGGCTCGGTTTCCGGGTCAACGGGGCGATGGTCTTCATCGCCGACGTTCCCTTCGTTCTGTTCGTCCTGGTGCCTGGATACGCACCATGGTGGCCGGGCCTGCTTGGTCCGGTGTTTTGGCTTGCGGCCCTTTCACTCACGGGCCTCGCCCAGATCGGAGCCACCGCGACCGCGCTCGCGAAGCCGCAGCCGGGCTGACGATCGGCGCTAGTCCAGCGTGATGTTGCCGGCGCGGATCACCCGGCCCCACTTTTCCGTTTGCGCGACGATGAATTTGTCGAACTGCCCAGTCGAGATCGGGAACGGCTCGGCGCCCAGGTCGGCGAGGTGCGCGATGATTTGCTTGGCATGACCATCCTGGTTCTCTGAAGTTACCCACCCGCGCAGCACGCGCCTAGCGGCTGATCCTTCGCGGCTTCGCCAAGGAGGAAATCAGCTCGCGCTCCCAGCCTAACACGCTGCGGCCGTCGTAGTCGGGCGAGGCGTCGCGTTCCTGCGCAATGAAGGCTTCGACGCTCGGGCCGGTGGCGGCGCGCTCCAGGCGGCGGGATTCGCGATCGAGCCGCGCCAATGCCGAGAGCTGATCGTCCTGGCCGAGCTTCGCGTTCTGCACCGCCGATTTGAGCACGCCGATTGTCTCGTCGTAGACCTTGATCGGCACCGGAAACGGATGGCGGTCCTTGCCGCCATGGGCCAGCGAAAAGCGCGCCGGATCGGCAAAGCGGCACGGCGCGCCGTGCACCACTTCGGCGACCAGCGCCAGCGCCCGCACGGTGCGCGCGCCGACGCCCGGCGTGAGCAGAAGTTCGGGGAAGTCGGCGGGGCCGCGCTCGGCCGCCGCGGCCAAGTTGCCGTGCAGCCGGCGCAGATGAATATCGCTCGCCCGCACGTCGTGATGCGCCGGCATGACCAGAAACGGCAGCTCGGCTTGCGGCGACGGCGCGGCGTCTTTTGGGCCGAGCGCTGCAAGCTCGCGCGTGATGCCGTCGGGTCCGAGCGTCGCGAGGAGATCGAGCTGCTTTGCTCGTGACGCGGCGGCGCGGCGGTCGGTCAGGTTGACGATGTTGCCTTGGGCGTGGCCCTCGATGGCGGCGTGCGGCTCATCGACAAAGCTGTTGAGGCCTTCCGCCAGCCAGTGATAGCGCCGCGCCTGCTTGCGCGCGCCGTTCATGCCCTGCTGCACCACGACCCAAGCGCCGTCGTCGGCGACCACGAAGCCGTGCAGATAAAGCTCGAAGCCGTCCTGCACCGCGGCGCTGTCCACCTTGGCGATGAGGCGGCTGGCGCGCGCAAGCGCCGCGCCGTCGAAGCCGGCGCGGTCGCCGGCGGCGTTAAGCTCGTCGGGCGTGCGCCGCGAATGCTTGCCGCGGCCGCCGCACACGGTGAGGCCGAGCTCGCCATGGAGCGGCGCCAGCCCGCGCTTGAGCGCGCCGAGCACGCTTGTGGTGATGCCGGAGGAATGCCAATCCATGCCCATCACCGCGCCGAACGATTGAAACCAGAACGGATGCGACAGACGGCGCAAAAATTCGTCGCGGCCGTAATGGTGGATGACGGCCTGCGCGATCACGACGCCGAGCCGCGTCATGCGGTCGGCCAGCCATTTCGGCACGGTGCCGCCGTGGAGCGGCAGATCGGCGCTGCCGGAGCGTCGGGTCATCGAATCTCTAGTCGAATGGGTCGCAGCGAGTTCTTATTTCGTTCTTGATTGCGAAATAGTCAATGCGGCTGCGCTCGCTGCGATGCAAGCGCTCCGCCCTAATCCAGCGAGATGTGGCTCTCGCTGATGACGCGGCCCCACAATTGCGTCTCTTCGCCGATGAATTTTTTGGTGTCCGCAATGCTGCCGCCCATCGGATCGAGCTGAATGGCGCGCAGCTTTTGCACGATCTCGGGCTTTTGCAGCACCTCATCCGTGTCGCGGTTGATCTTTTCGGCAATCGCCGCCGGCAAGCCGGGCGGGCCGGCGATGGCGAACCAGGTGATGGAGCGGAAGCCGGGCAAGCCCTGCTCCGCGATGGTCGGCACCTCCGGAAGGGTGCTGGAGCGCTCCGGGCTGGCGACGCCCAACAGCTTGACCTTGCCGGCGCGGTAGAGCGGCGTCGAGGTGGCGAGCGTGTCGAAGAACAGATCGACAGTGCCGGCCATGACGTCGGTAAGTGCCGGCTGCGCGCCGTGGTAGGGCACGTGCACCATCTTGATGCCGCCGAGCACTTCGAGCTCGGCGCCGGACAATTGCGCGGTCGAGCCGACGCCCTGCGACGCGTAGGTCAGCTTGCCCGGATTGGCCTTGCCATAGGCGATGAGCCCCTTCACGTCGTTGACCGGAAAGTTCGGCCGCGCGTCGAGCACGTTGGCGATCTTGGCAAGGAGTACGATCGGCACGAATTTGGTCGGATCGTATCTGAGATGGTGGTAGAGCAGCTGCTGGATGGCGAGCGGCGAGGGCGGGCACAGCAGCAGCGTGTAGCCGTCGGGCTCGGCACGGGCGACGTATTCGGAGCCGATATTCATCGCCGCGCCCGGCATGTTCTCGACGATGACCGGCTTGCCCCATTTCTCCTGCAGCTCCCTGGCGACGAGCCGCGCCAGAATGTCGGTGGTCGAGCCCGGCGCCACCGGCAGCACGATCTTCACCACATGTGTGGGATAGGCGTCTTGCGCCCGCGCGCCGGTCGCGGCGACGAGCGCCAGCACAGCCGCAACAAGCCACGATCGGACCTTCATCATGGGCTCTCCGAAAATTTGCGCATGGCACGGCAGCGACTATAGAAATCCCCGCTGCATGCGCCAAGGTCGCGCGGCGGTCGCATGGCGCGGCGTTTTGTCGGGGCGTGCGGCCATCGCAACGGACGGGTAGTCGATGGCGACGAAAAAATATCGGCTGGGCGTCGACGTCGGCGGCACCCATACGGATCTGGTGCTGCTCGACGTCGCCGCTGGCACGGTCGCGGTCGAGAAGGTGGCCACCACGCCAAAGAATCCGGCGCTCGGCATCATGCATGGCATCGATAATTTCGCAGCGCGCGGTTTCGATCTTTCGGCCGTCGAGTTTTTTTCCCACGGCACCACGATCACCACCAACGCGCTGTTGGAAATGCGCGGCGCCAAGGTCGGGCTTCTGATCAACCGCGGCTTTCGCGCCATCCAGGAAACGCAGGGCCAGGCGCGCGACGGCAATCCGTTCGACTATTTCTTTCAGAAACCGCCGGCGATAGCGCCGCAGAGTTTTACGTACGAGATCGGCGGGCGCATCGATTACAGCGGCGCCGAGCTTGAGCCGCTGGACGAGGCTGCGGTGCGTCAGGCGGCAGCCGAGCTGCAAGCGGCCGGCGTGCAGTCGATCGCGGTGTGCTTTCTGTTCTCGTTCATGAACCCGGCGCATGAGCGGCGCAGCGGCGCGCTGGTCCGCGAGATTTTTCCCGGCGCGCACGTTTCCCTGTCCTGCGAGGTGCTGTCGCGGGTGCGCGAATGGCCGCGGCTGTCGGCGACGTTGCTCAACGCCTATCTGGCGCCGGTGCTGGTCACCTATATCGCCGATCTGGAACAGCGGCTCGATGCGGCCGCGCTGACCACGCGGCAGCGTTTTTTGATGCAATCGAACGGCGGCGTCATGCCGTTTGCCGCCGCGATCGCCGGCGACAAGACCGTGCACACGTTGTTGTCCGGGCCGGCCGCCGGCGCACAAGCCAGCGCCTATCTGCCGCGCGAAGAGCATGTGGCTGCGCGCGGCCTGGTGACGCTCGATATGGGCGGCACCAGCTGCGACATCGCCTTCATCGAAGGCGGCGCGCCGCTCGAAGTCACCGAAGGCGTGGTGGCGCGGCGCCAGCTCGACGTGCCGGCGCTGGACCTGACCACGATCTCGGCCGGCGGCGGCTCGATTGTTTGGATCGACCGCGCCGGTTTTCTGTCGGTGGGACCGCAGAGCGCCGGCGCCGATCCGGGCCCGGTCTGTTACGGCCGCGGCGGCAGCAACCCGACGGTGACCGACGCCGATCTTGTCTGTGGCTTCCTCAACCCGGATTATTTTCTCGGCGGCAGCCAAAAACTCGATGCCGGCGCGGCGCGCGCTGCGCTCGACACCCGGATCGCGCAACCGTTGCGCATGACGCTTGAGGAAGCCGCCGCCGGCATCCGCCGCATCGTCGACATGCGCATGGCCGACGAGGTGCGCGTGTTCGCGGCGCGCCGCGGCGTCGACCTGTCCGAATTCGCGCTGTTGCCGTTCGGCGGCGCCGGCGCGGTGCACGCCGCTGCGGTCGCGGCTGAGCTCGGCATGCGCCGCATCATCGTGCCGCCGCGGCCGGGCGCATTCTCGGCGCTGGGCCTGCTCTGCACCGACGTGCTGCACGACTACATCCGCTCCGAACTCTGTCCGCTGGACCGTCTCGATCCAGCACACGGCGAGACGATCTTCGGTGAGCTGGAAACCAAGGCCACCGGCGAACTGGCGGCGGAAGGTCTCGATCCCGGCACCGCATTGTTCGAGCGCGAATTCGACATGCGCTATGCCGGCCAGGGCTACGAGCTGCGCGTCTCGTTGAGTGGGCTTGGGAAGGGTACGCTTGACGGCGAGACGCTCGCGGGGGCGCGGGCGCGCTTCGATGCCGTGCACGAGCGCATTCATGGTCACGCCGCCAAGGAGAAAGGCGTCGAAATCGTCAGCTATCGTCTGCGGGTGCGGGTGAACGTGCCGAAATTTTCGCCGCGCGCGCTCGATGCGCGCCCGGCAGCGACGCCCGAGCCGGCGGCGATCAAGGGACAACGCCGCGTGTTCTTTGCCGCCGACGCGCCGACCGACACGGCCGTCTACGATCGCGACCGCCTCGACGTCGGCGCAAGCTTCGCCGGCCCAGCGATCGTCGAGCAATTCGACGCCACCACGGTGGTGCCGCCCGGCTGGCGCGCATGCGTCGACCGCTATGGCAATCTGATTCTCGAGCGAGAAGGCTGAGTACCCGCCAGGGACAACCTTCCCCTCGTCATGCGCGGGCATGACCCGCGCAGCCATGTTGAGACCAGACAATTCGCGGCATTTCGGCAGACGTGTGCGGGCTTGAACGCAGCATGGATTGCCGGGTCAAGCCCGGCAATGAAGAATCCAGAGGCTTATTGAGACTTTCCGCTACAGGCCCGGCCTGTGAAGCCGCTCAGCTCTGCCAGCCGAAGGCGACCTTATCGAGCACGCGGGTGCCGAATTTTTCCGAGGAGCGTGCCACTGCCTTGCCGCCGAGCGCGCGATAGAACTCAACCGCGTTCTCGTTTTCCGACAGCGCCCACACGATCAGCGAGCGCAGCGCGCTCTGGGCGAGATCGCGCCGCGCCGCGGTGAACAGGCGCCGGCCGAAGCCGAGGCCCTGGAATTCCGGCCGCAGGTACAACTCGTAGATCTCGCCGTCGTAGTACAGGCTGCGCGCGCGGTTGCGGCCGTAATTGGCGTAGCCGGCGATCTTGTCGCCGAACTGCAGCAGCGCGATGCGGCTGCCTTTGCGGATGGCGCTGTCCCACCACGCCGGACCGCGGCGGGTGATGAGCTTTTCGAGTTCCGTCCCCGGAATGATGCCCTGATAGGCGGTCCGCCACGCTTCGTCGTGGCATTCGGCGACCGCGGCGGCATCGTTGCCCTTGGCGCGGCGGATTTCGATGAGGACGGTACTCATGGGGCGATCAAAGCAAGCGGCTCCGCGGGCTTCAAGAGTAGACATTCACGGATCGTTAACGATGTGGATTATTAGCGGAGTCGTGGCGCCGGCGCCATCGGGGCAAGCGCAAAAATGCAAGGCCTGGTCGCAATCTGCCGGCCCTGTTGCAGGCGCGCCACGGTCTGTGACATTTTGCGCCAGCGCGCCGTCCAAGACGGGCATAGGTGCGGCGCGGATGCTAATGTTGGTGTTGTCTGATGCGGCTGCCGCGCGGTGCGGCGGCCGAGCGGCGAATCACACCCGCTCGACTTCCTTGCGCCGCTCGTCGCGCTTGCGCTCGTTCGGATCGAGCAGCTTCTTGCGCAGCCGAATCGATTTCGGCGTCACCTCGACCAGTTCGTCGTCCTCGATATAGGCGAGCGCCTTTTCCAAGGTCATGCGAATCGGCGGCGTGAGCCGTATCGCCTCGTCCTTGGCGTGGGTGCGGATATTGGTGAGCTTCTTGCCCTTGAGCACGTTGATTTCGAGATCGTTGCCGCGGGTGTGCTCGCCGACGATCATGCCGCGATAGACCTTCCAGCCCGGCTCGATCATCATCGGGCCGCGGTCTTCCAGATTCCACATCGCATAGGCGACGGCTTCGCCCTGATCGGTCGAGATCAACACGCCGTTGCGCCGGCCGGTGATCTCGCCGCGATGCGGGCCGTAGGCGTGGAACAGCCGGTTCATCACCGCGGTGCCGCGGGTGTCGGTGAGGAGTTCGCCGTGATAGCCGATCAGCCCGCGCGTCGGCGCATAGAAGATCAGCCGAACCCGCCCGCCGCCGGACGGCCGCATCTCGATCATCTCGCCCTTGCGCTCGGCGAGCTTCTGTACCACGATTCCGGCGTGCTGCTCGTCGACGTCGATGACGACTTCCTCGATCGGTTCGAAGAGCTCGCCCGACGGACCGTGCTGGAACAGCACCTTGGGCCGCGACACCGAGAGTTCGAAACCCTCGCGCCGCATGGTCTCGATCAAAATGCCGAGCTGCAGTTCGCCGCGGCCGGCGACCTCCATCGAATCCTTCTCGGTCGATTCGGAAATGCGCAGCGCCACATTGCCTTCGGCCTCGCGCAACAGCCGCTCGCGAATGACGCGGCTCTGCACCTTGTCGCCCTCGGTGCCGGCGAGCGGCGAATCGTTGATGCGGAACGTCATGGTCAAGGTCGGCGGATCGATCGGCTGCGCCGGCAGCGGCTCGGTGACTTCGGGGGCGCACAGCGTGTGCGACACGAACGCTTCCGGCAGGCCGGCGACGGCGACGATGTCGCCGGCGAAACCTTCGTCGATCGGCGCGCGCTCCAAGCCGCGGAACGCCAACACCTTGGTGACGCGGCCTTCCTCGACCAGCGCGCCGTGGCGGTCGAGCACTTTCACAGTCTGATTCGGCTTGACGCTGCCGGAAACGATGCGGCCGGTGACGATGCGGCCGAGATACGGATTGGCCTCGAGGATGGTGCCGAGCATGCGGAACGGGCCGTCCTCGACCCGCGGCGGCGGCACGTGGCGCAGCACCAGTTCGAACAGCGGCGCCATGCCGCGATCTTTCGGTCCGGCCGGATCGCCCGCCATCCAGCCCTGCTTGGCCGAGCCGTAGAGCAGCGGAAAATCGAGCTGCTCCTCGCTGGCATCGAGCGCGGCGAACAGATCGAACACTTCGTTGGCGACCTCGGTCGGCCGCGCATCGGGCCGATCGACCTTGTTGATCACCACGATCGGCTTGAGCCCGACCTTGAGCGCCTTGGTGACCACGAACTTGGTCTGCGGCAGCGGACCTTCGGCGGCATCGACCAGCACCAGCACGCCGTCCACCATATTGAGAATGCGCTCGACCTCGCCGCCGAAATCAGCATGGCCCGGCGTATCGACGATGTTGATGCGGGTGTCGCGCCAAACGAGCGACGTCACCTTGGACAGGATGGTGATGCCGCGCTCGCGCTCCAGCTCGTTGGAATCGAGCGCGCGCTCGGCGACGCGCTGATTCTCGCGGAACGCGCCGGATTGCTGCAACAGCCGGTCGACCAGGGTGGTCTTGCCGTGGTCGACGTGGGCGATAATGGCGATGTTGCGGAGGTTCATGCGTTTAAGCGCGTTAAATCGTTACGGGCCCCCGAGGGGCCCGCGCGTGCCGGGAATATAGTCAGTCGCCTTGCCGACGCAATGCTGCGGTAGCGCAGCCGTGCCGCGGGAACTACCTCCCGTCAATTGCTTTGAGCCGTCATTGGCTGCGGGCGAGGATTGCCATGCGTTGTCCTGTGAACGTCGTCAAGCAGCGGCGCGTGCTGTGCCTATTTCCGGCCTATACGCCGTCGTTCGGCACGTTCGCGCATGCCTATCGGCTGATGCGCAGGGTGCGGGCGTTCATGCCGCCGCAAGGGCTGCTACTGATTGCCGCCTACCTGCCCGAATCGTGGTCGGTTCGCTTCATCGACGAGAATATTGCGCGCGCGCGCGCATCCGATTTTGCCTGGGCCGACGTGGTCATGGTCAGCGGCATGCACGTGCAGCGGCCGCAGATCCACGATATCGCAGCGCGCGCCAAGGCCGCCGGCAAGGTCACCGTGCTGGGCGGCGCCTCGGTATCGGGTGCGCCCGAGCACTACCCGGAATTCGATTACCTGCATATCGGCGAAATCGGCGACGGCACCGATCGCTTGATCGCCTGCCTCGACAAGAGCGTCGCCTGCCCGCCGGCGCAACAGCGTTTCGAGAGCGCGCAACGGCTGCCGCTGCATGATTTTCCGGTGCCCGCCTATCACCTGATCAGGCTCGAGCGTTATCTGCTCGGCAGCCTGCAATTTTCCAGCGGTTGTCCGTATCGTTGCGAGTTCTGCGACATACCGGCGCTGTACGGCCGCCAGCCGCGGCTCAAGACGCCGGCGCAGATCATTGCCGAGCTCGACGCCATGGTGGCGCAACGCGGCCACCCGCCGGTCGTCTACTTCGTCGACGATAACTTCATCGGCAACCGCAAGGCGGCGCGCGAGATGCTGCCGCATCTGATCGCTTGGCAACGGGCGCGCAATTATCCGCTGCAATTTGCCTGCGAGGCGACCCTCAATATCGCCAAGCAGACTGAAATACTTGCGCTGATGCGCGACGCGCTGTTCCTCACCGTCTTCGTCGGCATCGAAACGCCGGAGATCGACGCGCTCAAGGCGATGCGCAAGGACCAGAACGCCGCGTTGCCGATGTTGGAGGCGATCGCGACGCTCAACCGCTACGGCCTGGAGGTGACGGCCGGCATCATCCTCGGGCTCGATACCGACAGCGCCGACACCGAGGCTCGGCTCAAAGCCTTCATCGAGCGATCCCAGGTCCCGATTCTCACCATGAACCTTTTGCAGGCGCTGCCGCGTACGCCGCTGTGGGATCGCCTGGTGCGCGAAGGCCGCCTGATCGACGACAACGGTCTCGAGAGTAACGTTCGCTTTTTGCGTCCCTATGACGAAGTCGTCGAGACTTGGCGCCGCTGCATCGCCTATGCGTACGAGCCCGAGCGCTTGTTCGCGCGCTATGTCCACCAGATCGAGGCAACCTACGGCAACCGCATGATTGCGCCGGCCCGCGGCAAGCTCACGATCAACAATCTGCGCGCGGCGCTGGTGCTGGCGTTCAATCTCGCGCTCCACGTCGGGCTGTTGGCCGATTACCGCCGGCCGTTCTGGCGCGCCGCTTGGCGGGCGCTGCGCCGCGGCCAGATCGACGCAGCGATGGGCATGGGATTCACCGCCCATCATCTCATTCAGTTCACGCGCGAGGCGCTGCGCGGCAGGCAAAACGCCTCGTTCTATTCGACGCACGAGCGCGATCGCGTCGGCGGGCGCAAGGAATTACTGCGCCGATCCGCTTGAGCGCTTTGCGATCAAGCGCCGGCCGGATGGCTCCACGGCCCGGGCTTGACGTCGCCCGGCTTGGCCCGGTGCAGCATGAGCATCTGGCCCACGGTTTCGGAGGTGACGAGCCCGATCAGGCGGCCGGATGCGTCGACCACGCCGACGGCCGGGGCGCGCTTTTCCTGCAGGAGCCGGAACGCTTCCTCGAGGCAGCTGCGATAACCGACGGTCGGCAGCGGGCCGGCCATGGTTTCCGCCACGCGAGCATCGGGGCCGCGATCCTTCATCGCCCGAATGAGGTCGTTGCGCCCAAGCACGCCGACCGGGTGGCTTGCCGCGTCGACCACCGGAAATTCGCCCTGGCTGGTGCGCAGCAGCGTCTGCACCGCGGCATCGACGTGCTCGTCGGGCGTCAGGGTGGCGAATTGGGTCAGCATCGCCGCCGTCACCGGCACGCCGCGCGACATGGCGCGGATCGCCACCACATGAGCCTCCGAGGACGCCGCCAGATAGACGAAGATGGCGATGAAGATCAGCAGCGGGTTGCCGAACAGGCCGAGAAAGCCGAGCGCGAACGCCACCCCCTGGCCGATCATCGCGGCGATCTCGGTGGCGTGCACGTAGCCGAGCCGCGTCGCCAGCAACGCGCGCAGCACGCGGCCACCATCCATCGGAAACGCCGGAATGAGATTGAAGACGGCAAGGAACAGGTTGACGGCGGCAAGCCGATCGACGAGGCCGCCACCGGAAATATCGAGCGTGGCCAGCTGGTGGAGATTGAGATGGGCGCCGCCGACCAGCACCAGCAGTGCCGCGATGACGACGTTCACCGCGGGGCCGGCGATGGCGATCAAAAACTCTTCGCGCGGTTCTTCGGGGATGCGCTCGAGGCGCGACACGCCGCCGATCGGCAACAGGATAACGTCCGGCGTGGCGACGCCGAAGGCGCGCGCGGTAAAGATGTGGCCGAATTCGTGGAGCAGCACGCAGGCGAACAGCAGAACCGTGAACAACAGACCGTCCCAGGCCGCCTGTTGGCCGCCGGCCGCGTAGTTCACGCCGAAGATCCAGGCGAGCAACAACAGGAACGTGATGTGGATGCGGACGGCGGTGCCGGCGACCGATCCTATCCTGAGCGACCAACCCATGACGGCCTCCCTGAAGCTTCGTGCGTTCGTGCCTTGATAGCTGGGTATTTAGCCGCATATTTACGAGGGTGCAGGGAGTGAATGGCGGCGAGGCGGCTCGGCAGGATGGAGTCCGACAATGAGCGACAAGCTTTCCGGTGATGCGCGCAAGACGGCGAAGGCCCGGCTAAAGGGCTGGAGCGAGGTCAAGGACCGCGACGCGATCAGCAAAAAATTCGTTTTTGCCGATTTCAATGCGGCCTTCGGCTTCATGACGCGGGCGGCGCTGATCGCCGAAAAGATGGATCACCACCCCGAATGGTTCAACGTCTACAAGACCGTCGAGGTGACTTTGTCGACCCACGACGCCGGCGGCGTGACCGACAAGGACATCACGCTCGCCACCGCCATGGACAAGCTAACCGGCTGAGCGCCGAGCCATTCAAGGCCGGATCGGCGCGCCATTGAATGCCGCAGCCGCCCGCCGGACCGGCTACATCACGTCGAAATCGGCAGCTTCAAAATGCACGCCTTCGGGCGCGATACGTCTATTTTGTGAAGTAAGATCGCGGAAAACGAAATTGAACGGCGACGGCCGAAGACGCGCCGGCACTTCGATTGCTCCCTGAAACCTCAACTCGGGCCGTTTGCCGAACCATAATACCGGAGGCAAGGTGAAGTGTCGCGGCAGTTGCCGCTCCGACTGCGCACGCAGCAGCGGATCGGACTCGACCTTGAGCACTGCGCGCACGCCAGGATATTTGGTGGTTCCCACGATCCAGCAACAATCACCGCTGCCGCTGATCCAGTAGCGTCCGCCGGGATTTCTGAGACGCCAGGACAGATCCTCGGCGCTCCACTTTCGGCGCCATTGCGGCGCGACATTGGCGGCGCGCGGTCGCGGCAAGGTCAGCGATATTCGCACGTCGAGCGGCGTGACCAATTGGAATCCAAGAAAACGCAGGAACCCCGGCGTGCTGTTGGCATTGGTGACGGCGACGATGTGATCGACGCCGGCCTGCGCCGCCCGCTGGTGCGTCAGTTCCGCGAGTTTGCGAAACAGCGATCGGGTATAATGCGTTTTGCGGTGACGCTCGTCGACCGCCGCGTTCAGCGCCAAGGCGGAGGTCTTAAGCTCGCCTTCGACCTCGGTCCTGGTCGGAATGATCGCATAGTGCGCCACCACCTCGTCAGCGCAAAACGCGTTGTAGGCGATGGCCTGCCCGTTGGGATTGTCCCGATAGAGCCATTCCAGGTAGCCGAGATTGAAGCGCGGATTCGTCGGCCAGACCCGCCGCAACAGGGCGGTTACTTTTTCCAGCTCGACGCGGGAGTTTGTTTGCAGGCGAAATTCATATTCCATCGTCACGACGTCAAATTTTCCCGGCCAGCGCCGCCGCCAGCAGCGCGACATTATCGAACAGCGACTGACGATAGACGCCGGAGCGGACAAAGCCACAAACGCGCGGCACCACGCTCTGCTTTCTGAACCGGCGAAACAGTTCGAACGTCTTTCTGTTTTCTTCCGTCATCAAATTCTCGATACGCTCCAAAGCGGCAATATTCATATCGGCCCAGCTCTTGAAGCGGTCCCGCCAAAGCAGACGTGCGCGCAGCATCTTCGCCGCCACCGTCTCGTTGGTGCCGATCACGTTGCGGGCGTGCAGGCGATAGGAGACGGTCGGTACGCTGTCGTAGAGGATTTGGCCTTCCACTGCGGTAATCGTCATATAGACCCACCAATCATGGGATCCGACTTTCACGTCCGCCCCGGCCCGCATCAGCAGTTGCCGCATTTGTTCGTTGAAAACCATGGTATTGCCGCCGGCGAGACTCTGAACCAGCGCGTTGCGGAAATGCGGCGGCCTTCTGTAGAGCGTCGACAGGCCGATGTCGCGCCCCTGCTCGTCAATTTGCCGGGTGCGGCCGCAATATACGAAAGGCTTGTCGGCCGGCGCATTGGCGAGGTATCGCCGCGCCCGCGACAGCTTGCCGCTCGACCAGACATCGTCCTGATCCGACAGCGCGTAATAATCGGCTTTGATCACCGGGTCGCAGATCAGTGAAAGAAAGTTGGCCACGAAGCCTTGGCGCGGACCTTGGCGAATTTCGACCCGCGCGGGTCCATGCTTGTTTTGAAATTCTTCAAGCAGCGCAGGCGTTGCGTCCTGCGATCCATCGTCGGAGACGACCAGCCGCCAGCCGGCAAAATCCTGGGCTTCGTAAGACGCCAGCTGCTGCGGCAAAAACCGCGCACCGTTGTAGGTGCAGAGCAGAATCGCCACCGGCGCGGATGTCGCGGGCCCTGCTACCAAACCGTTTGCTCGCAAGGCGTGCGCCGGATCAGAGGCCATGAACGGAAAGCATCATGATGGTGCCCAGGGGCGGAATTGAACCACCGACACCTGCATTTTCAGTGCAGTGCTCTACCAACTGAGCTACCTGGGCTCCGTGAGCCGGTCCGCGTCTCGCGCGGCGCCGACCAGCGGGCCCCGCTTATAGGGGCTGGCCCCTCGCCTGTCCAGAATGCGCCGAGCAACAAATCCGCGCGCCGCTCGATCATTCGCGCGGCGGCGCCTGATCGGGAGCGAGCGGCAGCTCGTCCTCTTCCTCGTCGGCGCCGACCGGCACGCTGTAGACCCCGGAAAGCCAACGGTTGAGGTCGACATCGGCGCAGCGGCGCGAGCAGAACGGGCGGTAGCGCTCGACGGCGGGCTTGCCGCAGATCGGACACCGCTTGTTCGGGGCCTCGGCCATGCGCGCAATATGGGGCGCAGCGCCGGTCGCGCCAACCTTAGGCGACCGCGGTGAGCCAGCCGAAATGGATCGGATAGCCCTCGCCGCCGAGCAAGGTCATGGTTTCGTAGAGCGGCAGGCCGACGATGTTGGAATAGGAACCGACGATCTTGACCAGAAAGCTGCCGGCGATGCCCTGCGCCGCATAGCCGCCGGCTTTGCCGCGCCATTCGCCGGAGGCGAGATAAGCCTCGATGTCCTCGTCGGACAGCCGCTTGAAGCGCACGCGGGTTTCGACGTGGCGCTGCCGGAACGTCTGCTTCGGCGTTACCAGGCAGATGGCGGAATGGACGCGATGATTGCGCCCCGACAGAAGCCGCAGACACTGCGCCGCCTCGTCGAGCATTTCGGTTTTCGGCAGGATGCGGCGGCCGACGGCGACCACGGTGTCGGCAGCCAGGATGTAGGCGCCCTTGAGTTCCTCGTCGATGCGCACCATGGCGAGCGCGGCTTCCGCCTTCTCGCGCGCGAGCCGCACCGCGCAGGCGCGCGGCAGCTCGCCGCGTTTGGGAGTTTCGTCGATGTCGGCGGGGCGCAGCGCGTCCGGTTCGATGCCGGCCTGGTTGACCAGCGCCAGCCGGCGCGGCGAGCCCGAGGCGAGCACGAATTTGGGACGGCCGATCATTTGAACCGGTAGGTAATCCGGCCTTTGGTCAGATCGTAAGGCGTCATCTCCACCAAGACCTTGTCGCCGGCGAGCACGCGGATTCGGTTCTTGCGCATGCGGCCTGCGGTGTGGGCGATGATCTCATGCTCGTTCTCGAGCTTGACGCGGAAGGTGGCGTTGGGGAGGAGCTCCGTCACGACGCCTGGAAATTCCAAGAGTTCTTCTTTCGCCATTCGCTTTCCGAATTTCTGCTGCGCCTAGCCGCGCTTCTTTCGGCCAAAATTTGCGCGGAACCTAGCGGATGCCGCGCTGCTCCACAACCGCTTTGGCGGGCGGGCGTCGCGGAGCCGTGCATCCGGGCGTTGTTGCGTCCGTCATTGCGGCGGCGTGCCGTTGGCGGCCAAGACCTCGCCGGCCAGATAGAGCGAGCCGGTGATGAGCACGCGCGGCGCCGGGTCAAGGTCGAGCTTGCCGGCCATGTCGAGCGCGCTTTCGAGATCGTCGCGGGCCAGCACCGGGATGCCGGCGTCGCGCGCGACCTCGGCGAGCGCCGCCGCCGGTACTGTTTTGTCGTGCGCGATCGGCACCGTGATGACGCGGCGCGCCAGCCCGGAAAAATGCTTCAAAAATCCGGCGCTGTCCTTGGTCGACAGCATGCCAACGATGAGAACAAGCGGCCGCGAGACCCGTTCCTCGAGATCGGCAAGCGCCGCCGCAATGGCGCGGCCGCCGTCGGCATTGTGGCCGCCGTCGAGCCACAGCTCGCTCTCCGGCGGCAGCAAGGCGGCGAGCCGGCCGGCCGACAGCCGCTGCATGCGCGCCGGCCAGTCGACGCGAATCATGCCGGCCTCGAACGCGGCAGGAGCGAGTTTTAGGCCGGCGCGGCGCAGCGCGGCGATGGCGGCACCGGCGTTTTCGAATTGATGCCGGCCGTAGAGTCTCGGCGCCGGCAAATCGAGCAGGCCGTCGTCGTCCTGATAGACGAGCCGGCCGCGTTCCTCGGTCGCGGTCCAGTTCTCACCCGCGATGGCGAGCGGCGCCCGCACCCGCGCCGCCTGGCGCTCGATCACCGCGAGCGCCTCGCCCAGCTGGCTCGCGATCACCGCCGGAACGTTGGCCTTAAGGATGCCGGCCTTTTCGGCGGCGATCGCTTCGAGCGTGTCGCCGAGAAATTCGTGGTGATCGAGCGAAACACGGGTGATGACGCTGGCAAGCGGCCGCTCGACCACATTGGTGGCATCGAGCCGGCCGCCGAGCCCGACCTCGAGCAGCAGCACGTCGGCCGGATGGCGCGCGAACAAGACAAACGCCGCCGCGGTTTCGACTTCGAAGACGGTGATCGGCGCGCCGCCGTTCTTGGCCTCGCATTCGAGCAACACTTCGCCGAGTTCGGCATCATCGACGAGGCGGCCGCCGTCGGCTCGCCCGAGACGAAAGCGCTCGTTGAGCCTCACCAGGTTGGGCGAGGTGTAGACGTGCACGGTCTTGCCGGCCGCTTCGAGGATCGCGCGTGCGAACGCGATGGTCGAGCCTTTGCCATTGGTGCCGGCGACATGGATGAGCGGCGGCAGGCGGCGCTCCGGATGGCCGAGCGCTGCGAGCAGGCGCTCGATGCGCCCGAGCGAAAGGTCGATGCGTCTGGGATGCAGCGCCAACAGCCGCGTCGCGACGGCGCCGACCGACGCCGCGTCAGAACGCTGATCGCTCACGCGGTGGCCGCGGAGGCCGCCGCTGCCAAGACCGGCGGCGCCGGCAGCGGCAGGTGCGGCTGCGATGCGGCGGCGGCGGCCGGCGCCTTCATCAACAGCCGGCACAGCCGCGCGATGGTGGCGCGCAGCAGATGCCGATGCACCACCATGTCGACCATACCGTGATCGCGCAGATACTCGGCTTTCTGAAAGCCTTCCGGCAGCTTTTCGCGAATCGTCTGCTCGATGACGCGCGGCCCGGCAAAGCCGATCAACGCGCCGGGTTCGGCGATCTGCACGTCGCCGAGCATCGCGTACGACGCCGTGACGCCGCCGGTGGTGGGGTTGGTGAGAACGACGATGTAGGGCTTGCGCGCCTCGCGCAAGCGCTGCACCGCGATGGTGGTGCGCGGCAGCTGCATCAGCGACAGAATGCCCTCCTGCATGCGCGCGCCGCCCGACGCCGCGAACAGCACGAACGGACAGGCCTTCTCGACCGCGGTGTCGAGGCCCTTGATCACCGCCTCGCCGGCCGCCATGCCGAGCGAGCCGCCCATGAACTCGAAATCCTGCACGGCGATCACGGCGGCCAGGCCGTCGAGCTTGCCGTAGCCGAGCTTGAGCGCGTCATGCAGCCCGGTCTTGGCGCGCGCGTCCTTGAGCCGCTCGGTGTAGCGGCGCTCGTCGCGAAACTTCAGCGGATCGGCCGCCACCTCCGGCACCGCGATGTCGAACCAGGTCTCGTTGTCGAACATCGATTTGAGCCGCGCCATCGCGCTCATGCGCATGTGATAGTTCGAGCCCGGAATGACGAACTGATTGGCCTCGACGTCCTTGTAGAACACGAGCTGGCCGGTCTCCGGACATTTGATCCAGAGATTCTCCGGCACTTCGCGCCGGCTGAGCATGCTGCGAATCTTCGGCCGCAGCGTATTGGAAATCCAGTTCATGCGGTCAGCTTACTCTACGCGGGACAGAGGCATCGCATTGTGATGCGATGCCAAGTCGCCAGTCTAGCACGGTTTCCGGATCAGATATAATCCCGACCCCGTCCTCGCAATTGGACCCGATTTGTCCGTCACCTTGCCGAACGCAGATGCGTCAACCGCAAATCGTCGTGATCGGCCTCGGTGCGACCGGCAGCGCCGCGCTTTACCACTTGACGCAGCGCGGCGTGCGCGTCACGGGCATCGAACAATTTCGGCTCGGTCATGATCGCGGCTCGTCCCACGGGCCGACACGTATCTTCCGCCTCGCGCATTATGAAAATCCCGCTTACGTCCCCCTGCTCCGCCGCGCTCATGCGCTTTGGCGCAATCTCGAAACGATTTGCGGCCAAAAGCTGCTCGTAACGACCGCAATTGCGGAACTCGGACCGCCCGACGGCGAACTCGTGCGCGGCACGCTGGCGGCAGCCGCGCGTCATGGTTTGCCGCACGAAATTCTTGACGCCAACGCGCTGATGCGCCGCTACCCGGCATTCAAAATTCCGCAAAGCTACGCGGCGGTGATCCAGCCTGACGGCGGCTATATCGAAGCGGCCGTGGCCCTCGATGTGCATATTCGCGCCGCCGCGGACGGGGGCGCGATCATCCGAACTGGAGAAAAGGTCGTTGCCATCGAGCCGCACCGCAACGGCGTGCACATCGCCACCGATCGCGGCCGGATCGAAGCTGACGGAGCCGTCGTCGCCACAGGACCGTGGACGGCCAAGATTCTGCCCGACCCCCATCTGCCGTTGCGCATCACCCGCCAAGTGGTCGGCTGGTTCGAGCCGGACGACACGCGCGAATTCGGCGCCGAACGGTTTCCGGTGTTTCTGCTCGAGAGCCGGCACGGCATTCATTACGGTTTGCCGAATTATCGTCGCATGGGCGTCAAGGTCGCGAAGCATCACCATCTCGATGAAGCCGTCGAAGCGGACCACTACGACATGACGGTCTCGACCGCGGACGAAACCGTGATCCGCGCGCCGCTCGGCGAGTTCCTGCCAAGCGCGAACGGCCGCCTGCTCGGCGCCCAGACGTGCCTTTATACGATGACGTCCGACCAGACCTTCATCATCGACCATCTGCCCGGCTTACCGCACGTCGTCATCGCTTCGCCGTGCTGCGGTCACGGCTTTAAATTCTCGCCGGTAGTTGGCGAGATCGTCGCCGATCTGGTCACGAACGGCAGTACTCGGCACGATATCGCGCTGTTCCGGTTCGAGCGTTTTTCGTAAGCTCCGATCTGGCGAACGCGCCGCCGCTGCCTAAATGCCGGGAAGCCTTTTCCGCGTTGCGCGCCAAATCCTGAGGGAGCCAAATCTCGAGGTAACCATGGCCACGGACATTCCGGAATTGTCAATCTCGGAAGAAAAGCTCTGCTTCATTGTCGAAAAGGCGCGCGAATTCGACGTCAAGGACGAGGTCACCGACCCGGACGATTCGTCGAATCCGACCGATGACGCGCAGATCGCGGTGCTGGAGGACCACAAGGACGACCCGGTCGTGCAGGAGATCACGGCCGTCATTCGCTCCATGACGGTCGACGAGCAGATCGATCTGGTCACGCTCGCCTGGCTCGGCCGCGGCGACGGCACGTTGGACGATTGGAACGATCTGCGGGCCGAGGCAACAAGCGCCCATAACAATCGCACCGCTTCGTATCTGCTCGGCATGCCGCTCCTTGCCGACTATCTGGAAGAGGCCATGTCGCAGTTCGGTATTTCGTGCGACGAGTAGCGTGCTTAACGCGTGATCAGCGCTACGCCGGTCGCGACCAGCACGGCGGCGAAGCCCTTTTGCGCCAGTTCGCGGCCGGATAAATCTTCGCGGCCGAGGCGCGGAAAGGCCACGCTGAGCAGCACGCCGAACAGAAACACGAATAACGTCGTGGTTGAGCCGATTGCCTGCACGAGGCTCAGCGGCGCAGACAATAGCGCGTAACGGGCGCCGAGACCGCCGCCGAGATTGATCAGCTCGTTCGAGGCGTTGATCGACAGCAGCGCCGCCGTATTGGTGCGCAACAGCGTGAAGAACTGCGCGCGATAGGCGGGCACGCTCAACAATCCGGCGCCGAAGGCGGCCTCGCCGACGAACATCCAAAACGTCGTCGTCCAGAATTCGGCGCGGATGGCAAAGATCTTGAAGATCAACGCGCTGACCGCGAGCACAAAGCCGCAAGCCAGCATCAGCAAGGCCAGCCGCCCCTTGAAGCGGCCGCCTGCCGGCGCGCCTGCGTTCCCGGAAGCGCCAAGCTTGAGCGAAACAAAAAGCGCGCCGGCGATGATCAGCGCACCGCCGGCCATTTGCCGCCCGGAGAGTGTTTCGCCGAGAACGAGATAAGCGAGCCCATAGCCGAACAGCGGCGAAGTCTGAAAGAACGGCGCCACGACCGAGGCTTCCTCCCTCTGCAGCGCGCGCAGATAAAACAGCATGGCGCCCATGTAGAGAATGCCCGACAGCATGATCACCGCGATGCTGGCGGCGCCGGGCGCGGTCACGTTCGGCTCGAAAAACCAGATGAACGGCAGCAGCAGCAGGCCGATCCACGCCGTGAACACCAACAGCACGGCGACATTGCTGTCCTTGAAGAAGCGGTCGACCAGGTATTTGTCGAGATGCACCGAAATGGCCCAGAGCACCGGACCGGAGAAGGCGAAAATAAGCCAGGACATATTGCGACGATTGCTTTCCGCTCGTCACCGGGAGCGCGGGATTTGGAACGTCGTCATTGCGAGCGAAGCGAAGCAATCCAGTGCGACGTTCTGGATTGCTTCCTCGCTTCGCTCCTCGCAATGACCGTTACTCAATAAGCGGCCTCGCTTTCTCATTCTCCCGTGGCGCGGTGACCCAGCGCGTGCGCGGCCTGCCGCTCGGCCGGCGGATCGACGTGCAGGTCGATGACGCAGACGCCGCCCTTCTTGAGCACATCGACGCCCTTTTCGATTGCCGGCTTGACGTCGGCAGCGTTGGTCACCGGACCGATGCCGACCGCGCCCTGCGCTTCGGCGAGCTTGGCGATGTCGGGCGATGGGTCCTCCATGCGCAAGCCGATCCAGCGGTTCTTGACCTCGCGGCCGCGGGTGCGCGCCACGTTCTCCTGGTGCAGTTCGTCGTTGAAATACGAGCGATTGTTGTTGACCAGCACCAGGAGCGGAATGCGGTGATGCGCGGCGCTCCAGATCGCGGTGGCGCCCATGCAGAAATCGCCGTCGCCGAGCATCGAGATGGCGTAGCGGCCCTGTTCGGCCAGCGCCAGCGCCGAGCCGACCGACAGGCCGGGACCCGAGCCCAGTCCGCCGCCGCCGTCCTTGCCGAGATACGCCATGCCGTTGTGCAGCGGCCACAGATCGAACGGCCAGCCGCGGCCGAGCGTGCAGAACGTGACGTTTTCCGGATCGTTGAACTGATCGCGCAGCGCCAGCGCCACCTGCTCCATGCTGATGGCCGCGCCGTTGCCGGCTTTGGACTTGGCCGGCACCTTGGCCTTCCACGGCTCCTTGCGGCCCGAGCCGAGCGCATCATTGAGTTCTGCCACCACCACGTCGGCAGTCGATGCCATTGCCACATCGACCGGCGGCAGCGCCTGGTATTCCATATTGGCACCGGTGTGCAGGTTCTGGTCGAGCGAGCAGGCGATGATGCTCGCGCCCACGGCGCCGACGCTCTTCGCCTGGCGCAGCGCGCCGCCGAGATCGACCCAGTCGAGCGCCAGGATCACGTCGGCCTCGCACAGCAATTGCCGCGCATCCTTGCCGAGCGCGTTGAACGGCGGACAGTAATGCGCCGGATGATCGGTCGGGAACGTCGCGCCCTGTTTGAGGTCGGTGACGACGCAAGCGCCGAGCCGCTCGGCCAGCTTGATGCGTGGCGTCCAATATTCGGAGCGGCGCGAGCCGCGGCCGAACATGATCACCGGACGCTCCGCACCTTGTAAGAGCGCCGCCGCCTGCTCAAGCGATTGCTGCGAAGGCCGCGGCGGCTGTGGCGGCTTGAAGCGCTTCACGTCGGGCCACTCGGGCTCCTTGTCGAGCCTTTGCTCCTGAAAGCCGGCGTCGAGACAGATATAGACCGGCGCGGTCGGCGCCGCGCGCGTCAACAGATTGGCTCGCGTCATCGCTTCGACCAGCGCGTCGGGCGAGGTCGGCTGATCGTCCCACTTGATGATGGAGCGGATATAGGCGCCCTGGTCGCGCGAGGTATGAATCCAGTCGATCCACGGCCGGCGCTTCTCGGCCGCAACCGGGCCGGTCGCGCCAAGAACGAACATCGGCGCGCGGTCGCACCAGGCGTTGAACAGGCTCATCATGCCGTGAAGGAGCCCGACATTGGAGTGCAGCACGCAGGCCATCGGCTCGCCGGTCGCCTTGGCGTAGCCGTGGGCGATCGACACCGAATGGTCCTCGTGCAGGCAGAGGATGATGCCGGGATCCTGGTTGCCGAGATGATTGACCAGGCTGTCGTGGAAGCCGCGATAGCTCGCGCCGGGATTGAGGCTGATGTAGCGGATGCCGAAGCGCCGCAGCATCTGCGCGGCGATGTCGCTGCCCCAGGCGACGCGGGCGTCGGGGTTGCCTTCCACCTTGTCGAGACGCATGCGCTGTTCTCTCCTCGTCGGTTTCTTGATTGTGTCTGCCTACCTGGCCGCGCCAAGTTGCCGGTAGGCGGCGACGATATCCGGCGTCGCCGCCTTCGCCAAATCGGCAACCATGGCCGCCAACGCGTCGCCGCCGATCGGCTCACCGACCGGCTCGCCGGCCTTGACCGCATCCGCCTGGAACGCCGGGTCCGCCGCCATGGCGACGAAGGCGCGGCGCAGAATGGCGACGCGTTCCGCCGGAATACCCGCCGGCCCGACCAGCGGCAGCCCAAAATTGTCCGGCGCTTCGAGCAACAGCAAAAGCGGCCGGCGATCTTTGGCAATCGCGTCGCTCAACAGCGGCACGCCGGCAAGATGCGGCCGCGTTTGCAGGATCGGCCGCAACATGTTGTTGGCCAGCAAATCCTCGCGCCGCGCGAACGAATCCTCGACGGTCCAAAAAGCATCGATCTCGCCCTGCTCGAGCGCCACGAGCACGCGCGCGGTCGACACATAGCCGGACACGAGCCTGATTGGATAGCCGGCATGGGCGAGCAGCGCCGGCACCATGGCGGTTGGCGTGGTTGACCCCAGCGTACCGAAGGTCAGCGCGCGCGACGACGCTTTGAGCGCCGCGAGGCTGGCGATGCCGGTCGCAGTGCGCACGTAGAGGCCCGAGTTCACCCCGCCGGGGCTGCCAATGTAAGCGACCTTGTCGACGTCGAAGCCAACGCCCGGGCCGTGCAGCGCGCCTTCGACGTACCAAGAGCGGCCTGGCATCGCGATGGTGAGCCCGTCGGCGGCAACGCGTTTCGCCACGTAGTTCATCGCCACCAATCCGGCGGCGCCTTCCATGTTTTGCACCACGATGCCCGGCTCGCCCGGAATGAAGCGCACGAGATGCCGGGCGACGACGCGCGCCGTGGTGTCGACGCCGCCGCCTGGCGCAAAGCCGACGATCAGGGTCAGCGTCTTGTCCTTGTAGAAATCGGCCGCGCGGGCTGCGGTGGTGCTCGCGAAAATGAGCGCGGCGGCAAGGAGCACAATCGCGCGCAGTGACCGCATCGGCCCTCCCGAGAGCGCAGAGCCGGAAAGCCGCGCCGCCATGGCTCTGCGCGGCGAAATATTATACCAAGTCGGCACGCGCGTTCGCCTGCCGCGGCCATGATTTGCTCGTGGTTCAGAAACGGCCGGCGGCGTTTTTGGGGGAGACCGAGTGGCGCAAAGCGACGTCAGTATCAGATCGCCGGCCAGCATGTTGCGCGCGTCGTCAGTGGCGATCGTCGGCGCGTCGGAGCGCGCCCGCTGGGCGAGCCAGATTTTCTCCAATCTGCGGCAATTCGGCTATGGCGGCCGCGTCGTTCTGATCAATCCGCGGCAGCGTGAGGTATTTGGCGAACCTTGCCTGCCGTCGCTGCGCGATCTGTCCGACCCGGTCGATCATGCCATGGTGATCGTGCCGGCGCCGCACGTTGCCGACGTGTTGCGCGATGCCGAAGCGGTCGGCGTGAAATCCGCCACCGTCTACGCCGCTTCGGTCGGCGACGGCGAGAGCGAGGCGTCGCGGCAGCGCGGCGCCTGGCTGAAGAACTTTGTCGCCACGAGCCGCTTGCGCGTCGGCGGGCCGAACTGCATGGGCTCCTACTCGTATCGCGAAAAGCTATTCGCCTATCCGAACACCGAATTGTGCAACGTGCCGCCGGGCTCGGTCGGCGGCGTGTTCCAGTCCGGCGGCACCTTGCAGTTCTGGCTCAAAAGCGCGGCCGAGCGTGGCTTGCGCTTCTCCTATGCGGTGTCGTCCGGCAACGAGGCCGATCTCGATCTCGCCGATTACCTCGACTTTCTGGTCGACGATCCGCACACCAAACAGATCGTGCTGTTCATCGAAGGCATCCGCCGTCCGCAAGCTTTTATGCACGCAGCGGGTCGCGCGCTCGCGGCCGGCAAGCCGGTGCTGGCGATCAAGACCGGCGCGACAGCGCGCTCGCGCTCGGCGGCGCGCTCGCATACCGGCGCCATCGGCGGCGATTACGCGGCCTATTTGGCGATGTGCGAACGCTATGGCATCGTCAATTGCCGCTCGCTCGACGACCTTCTGGAAACGACACTCGCCTTCCAATGCGGCCGCCTGCCCAAGGGACCGCGCATCGGCTTTGTCACCACCTCGGGCGGCACCGTCGACCTGCTGCTCGATTATGCGGAGAGCGAAGGCGCCACAATCCCTGAGTTCAGCGCCGCCACCAACGCGGCGCTCGTGCCCTACATGCAGGAGGGCATCGCGCCGAAGAACCCGCTCGACACCGGAATTCCGACCAATCTCAAAGATGCCGCCGACCAGATTGAAATCGTCGCCCGCGATCCGGCTGTCGATATTGTCGGCTGGGCGTCGCCGCTGCCGGGCAAAGGCGACAACTGGAAGGACGTTCACGAGCTGCGCCGCGTGCTCGCTTCAACCGACAAGCCGGTCATCGCCTTCGGCCGCATGATCCACCAGATGCCGCCTGAAGGCATCGCCGTTCAGGACAAAGCCGGGTTTCCTTTCCTCCAGGGCCAGCAGCCGCTCCTTCGCGCGCTCAATGCGCTGTGGTTTTATGGCCAGCGCGCTGGCCGCGCGCCGGCCGCACTGCCACCGGCACCGGCGAGCGACCTGACGCCCGACACTCTGGACGCCACGCTGGCGCGCTACGGCATCACCCTGCCGCAAAGCCGGGCCGTGAGCAGCGCCGAAGCAGCAGCCGACGCCGCGGCGACGATCGGCTTTCCCGTGGCGCTGAAAATCCGCTCGGCCGATATCGTCCACAAGACCGAGGCCGGCGCCGTGAAGCTCGATCTGCGCAGCCGCCAAGAGGTGCTCGAAGCCGCAAGCGCCTTGCTCGACGCGGCGCGCGCCGCGCATCCGAAGGCGAAGGTCGGCGGATTCCTGGTGCAGCAGATGGCGGCCGGGATCGAGACCATCGTCGGCGCGCACAGCGATCCGCTGTACGGCCCGCTCCTCCTCATCGGCACCGGCGGCATCATGGTGGAGCTTCTTCGTGACGTGGCGCAGCGGCTGCTTCCGGTCGACGCGCGCGACGTCACAGCGATGATCGATGGCCTCAAGCTCGCGCACCTGCTCGCCGGCTACCGCGGCCGCGCGGCCGCGAACCGCACCGCGCTCGAAGCCGCAGCGCTCGCGCTCGGACGCTTCTATCTCGACCATCGCGCCCGCATCTCCGAAATCGAGATCAATCCACTGATCGTCAGCGCGCAAGATGCGGTCGCGGTCGACGTGCGCGTCGCTTGGCGCGAGGAGAACGCCTGATGGACTTCGAGCTTCCCGAAGAACTGCGCCTATTCAAGCAATCGCTGCGGCGTTTCGTCGACAGCGAGATGATTCCGGTCGAGCGCCAGACCACGCTGGAGGGCGGCGAAAAGCTCAAGCCCGAATATTACGAGCGCTTCTGTCAGCGCGCCAAGGATCTCGGCTTCTGGAAGATGCACATTCCGGAGGAATTCGGCGGCGCCGGTCTGTCGGTGCTGGCGTGCTCGCTGGTCGAGCAGGAATTGTCGCGCTCGATCGCGCTGCCGGCGCGCGGCATGGGCGGCATCGTGGGGCCGAGCGTGCGAGCGATTCTCTATTCGCTCACCGGCGACATGAAAGAGAAGTACCTGCTGCCGGCGCTGCGCGGCGAGAAGAGGGCCTGCTTCGCGCAGACCGAGCCGGATGCCGGCTCCGATCCCGGCGGCATGCGCACCGTAGCGGTGCGCGACGGCGACCATTACGTCATCAACGGCGTCAAGCGCTTTATCAGCCACGCCGGCGAGGCAGATTTCATGCAGCTGATGGCGGCGACCGACCGCGCCAAGGGCTCGCACGGCGGCATTTCGTGCTTCATCGTCGATATGAACACGCCCGGCGTCAAACTGACGGTGCAATATTCGACCATGATGGGCGACCGGCCGTGGGAGATCGTGCTGGAGAACGTGCGGGTGCCGGTGAGCCACCGCGTCGGCGAAGAAGGCGAAGGTTTTCGTCACGCCCAGCAGTGGCTCGGCGCCGGCCGCGTCCGGCACGGCGCCCGCGCGCTCGGCGTCACCGAGCGCTGCCTGGAAATGGCGACCTCATACGCCAAGCAGCGTTCCACCTTCGGCCGGCCGCTTGCCGACCGCCAGGCGGTGCAATGGATGCTCGCCGACATGTATATCGAGCTCGAAGCGGCGCGGCTTCTGGTCTACAAGGCCGCCACCCGGCTCGACAAAGGCGAGGACGCCCGCCAGGACGCCTACGTCTGCAAATACTTTTGCGACGAGATGGCGTTCCGTGCCGCCGACATGTGCATGCAGATCCACGGCGGCATCGCGCTCACCACCGACCTGCCGATCGAAAAGTTCTGGCGCCAGCAGCGCAGCTTCCGCATCACCGAGGGCGCCAGCGAAGTGATGAAAATGGTGATCGCCCGCCACGTGCTGAAGACATACGGCTAGGCCGGATCTGGCCAAGGGAGTTACCCGCCATGAAATTCGGCTATTTCACCCTGAGCGACAACCGCTACCCCGACAATCCGCGCTCGCCCGAGCAATTCCTGGTCGAGATACGCGACCAGGCGGTGTTGGCCGAGAAGCTTGGGTTCAATTCGGCCTGGATCGGCGAGCACCACTTCAACCGGCGCGGCTGCGTGTCGGTGCCGGCCGTGCTGCTGGCGCATGTCGCCGCCGCCACGAGGGGGCTGCGGCTCGGACCGGCCGTCGTCGTGCTGCCGATCCATCATCCGATCCATGTCGCGGAGGAATGGGCGACGCTCGACCAACTGTCCGGCGGCCGCGTCGATTTCGCCGCGGGGCGCGGTTACGACCGCCACGAGTTCGCGCCGTTCAACGCCGATTTCGGAGCCTCCGCCGAGCAGTTCAGCGAAGGCATCGAATTATTGATGCGCTGCTGGACCGAAACCCGGCCGTTCGATTTCAAGGGCAGGTTCTACAATTTCGAGGACGTCGAGGTCTTCCCCAAACCTTTGCAGAAAGACTTTCGGCCCTACATGGGCTCGTTCTCGCGTTTCTCGATGGAGCTGGCCGCGAAGTGGGACTGGAACCTGCTGCTGGCGCCGTTCGCCGCCACCATCCTGTTCGGAAGCCTGAAGAATGCGGTGACCGCCTATCGGGAGATCTGCGAGAAAGCGCAAAAGCCAGCGTACGAGGTCAAGTGCAGCTACTTCATCCACATCGGTGAGGGTGAAGACGAGCGCCAGCGCGCACGGGAGCGGCTGGTCGGCTACATCACCATGGCGGGCTTGCGCAAGCAGATGAGCCAAGGCGGTACCGGGGCGCTGCCACCGACCATGGCGTACTTCAAGACAATGGGCGAGCGGCTCAACGACCCCAAAGCGTCCGACTTCGACGACAACTCGCTGCTTTACGGCTCGCCTGCGCAGATCATCGATACCTTGAAGCGGGTCGAGGCGATCGGCATCGATGAGGTCATCCTGTATTTCAATTTCGGCAATCGGCCCGACGCGTTCGTCCGTGAGCAAATGCACCGCTTCATGGCCGACATCGCGCCCGCCTTCGCCGGCGCCGCCGGCGCGACGACTGCAGCGGCGGCCGAGTAGCCGGCGGCCCGCCTCGCCGCCCCTGAACGTTGCCTAAGGATCCTTCTCTAATTTCCGCGCGGCCTCGCGCCAATGCGCAACTTCGCCGAGTTCGGCCAGCGGGCGCTCCTCGGTCACTTGGCAGCGGCCGAAATGGATAGTGCCGGCCTCGCCGTCGATCGTGAGCCAGTCGCCTTCCTTCAGCGCGTGCCCGTTGAGCTGCGCGCTGTGAGCGGCGACGTTCACACTTAGCGCTCCGCAGCCGACCACGCAGGGCTTGCCCATTTGCCGCGCCACCAGCGCCGCGTGCGCGGTGCGCCCTCCCGCCGCGGTAATGACGCCGACCGCGGCCGCAAAGCCTTTGACATCGGCAGTGGTGGTGTCGGGCCGCATCAGAATGACCGGATGACCGCGCGCCGCCAGCCGCTCGGCGCTGTCGGAATCGAAGGCCGCGCAGCCGACCGCGATGCCTGCCGCGGCGCCGGTGCCGCGCGCGGCCGGCGTGCCGCAGTCGATCAGCCGCTCGCGCACGAGTGCGCCAAGGTCGATGCCGTCGAGTCGCTTGAGTGCCTCGGCCTCAGTGATCTGCCTTTCTTTCACCAAATCGATGGCAAAGCGGAGCGCGGCCAGAGGCGTGCGTTTGACGGCGCGCGTCTGCAGTATCCATAAGGAGCCATCCTGGATCGTGAACTCGACATCCTGCACGTCGGCAAATTCGCGTTCGAGCCTTGACAGCGTTTCGCGCAATTGGACGGCCACTGCCGGCAGCGATTGTTCGATCGCCGCTTCGGTCTCCGGCGTGTAGCCGCCTGAGACGATATCTTCGCCCTGCGAATCAAACATAACGTCAATGATGGGCCGCGCCGCGCCGGTTGACGGATCGCGCGAGAAAGCGACGCCGGCGCCAGAAATGCCGCCACCGTTGCCGAACACCATGGCCTGGACGGTGACAGCGGTGCCCTGCAGATCGTCGAAATGCTGAAGCTTGCGGTAGGCGACTGCCCGCGCACTCATCCAGGAACGATAGACTGCGTGCGCGGCTTCTTCCAGTTGTTCAAAACAGTTCTCGGGCACAAGCTCGCCGGCGTCCTCGATCAGTTGCTGATAGGCAAAGGCGAGCTGCTCGACACCCGCGCTATCGACCGCCCGCTCGTCGGCTGCGTCCTCGCGCGCCAGCGCTGCGGCGCGACTCTGTGCGAACAACGCCTTGTCGATGCCGAGCACTGTCTCGCCGTAGCTTTCGAGGAAGCGGCGTCGGCAGTCCCAGGCGAAACGAGGATCGCCGGTCATGCGCACGAGCCCGTGCACTGCTGCCGCGCCGCAGCCAACGTCGAGCACGGTGGCGAGCATGCCCGGCATAGAGCGCGCGGCACCCGAGCGCACCGATACCAGCAATGGCTCACGGCGGTCACCGAAGCGCCGGCCAAGGGCGCTTTCCAGAAATGCGATCCCCTCGTGGAGCCCTTTGGTCACCTGCTGTTTGGCGGCCGGGTCGCCGTTGACAACCGCCGCGCACAACGAAACCGGCAGCACGAAGGCCGGCGGCACTGGCAAGCCGAGCGTAGCCATACGCGCCAGATTGGCCGCCTTGGAACCCACGACATCAGCGGAAGGCCGCTCATTTGATCCAGCGTCGATGCGGATGATGGCCACGCGACGAACTCCCTCAGGCAGAGAGGTCGGCGATGACGCGCCGCCGCAGCAGGTGCCCGAAACCGGCGAAGCGGTCGGTAGCGCGTTCCAGCGCGCGCGCCAGTTCCAGCACCGCCAGCGTCGTCTTCAGATCATAGCCGTTGTCCAGCACCAGTGCTGTAATCTCGCGCTCGGCAGCGTCGCCGTTGTGCTCGATTTGGATCAGCCGGCCAGCAGCGGCGAGAGCGTCTTCGGCGTCGATCCGCTGGCCCTCGGGCACATCGACCCCAGCGGCCACGCCCATCGCGACGGCTTCCGCACCGGCGACGGCGGCATTGGCAAGCTCGCCGAGCGGTTTGAGCAGATCGGCTGCGATGTCGGCCGGGCCGAGAGACGCGACGAAGGCCGCCTGTTCCAGTTCGTCGATGGCCTGCTCGACCGCGTCGATGAGCTGCTGGATCGCCGGGTCGGCATTAAAACGCCTAATCTGCTCGCGGGCCTCGATGGCAATCTTGTCGGCTTTTTCCTCGATGCGCCGCGCCCGGCCGGCGAGCCCGGCGCGGTCGAAACGGCGATTCGCCGTTCGCGCAGCGACCGACCGAGCAATGCCACTGGCGATGTCGCGCGCCAGTCCGGCCTGCCGCAACACAACGGCGAGCAAGGCGCCTTCGACTCGCTGCAAGTGTCGCAACAGCTCGGTCTCGATGCGGTCGCGCGCCAAACGAACGGAGTCGCCTTTCAGCAACGCCATCGCCGACACCTTCAGCGCTGATTGCAGAAAGTCGATCGCCGCCTCCCGCCCGAGCGCGTCGTCGAGCCGCTCGCCGAACCCGATACGCGTTAAGGCAGCGTGATGGACGGCGGACGCCACCAGCTCGCTGCCGCCCAGTTCGAGAAAGGCGCGGTGACCGACGCGGTTGCGCGCCGCCCAGTCGAGGATGCGTACCGCATCACCGTTGCTCACCCAGCTACGCAGCACCTTGCGCGCCTTGTTCCAGTCGATCAGGAAGGTGAGCGAACCACCGAGCTCTTCGAGAAAAGCATCACGCGCCGTGACGCTGGTAAACGGCAATCGACCAGTGATGAGATAGAACGAGCCTTCGTCGCCGAGCCCCTGCGCGCTGTTGCGGTCAAGCCCGCTCCATTGAACCGGGAAACTCCGCAACAGTCCGGTAAAGAACTCGGCCCGCGCCCGATGCACATCGGTATAGGTCACCGTCAGCGTGTTGTTCTCGATCGTGATCACTATGACGTGTGCGTCGGTCTCGCCGATGTCGTTTTGGATCGTGAGCCGCGCGCCGGCGCGGCTGGCGGTAGTGGTCAGGCCGGGATGATCGAATTTCAGCGCACGCGTTGACCCAAGCCCGCGCATGAAGGCTTCGACCGCCGGTCGATCCTCGTCGCGCAGGCTGTAGACATGGGCACCGGCCAGTTCCTCTTCGGCGTGGGCGACAGCGAGTGCGTTCAGGACCTTGTGCAAATCCATGATCAGCCGATGCAGGCCGTTGCCCTCCGTCACCGCAGTGAGTTTCCGGATTTCGTCGCCCATGACGGTATCGGCAGAGCCGAGCGCGCAGAGCTTTCTGATCGCCGCCAGCCGTCTCTGCGCCGCTTCGCCCTGTGCCTCGTCGCCGGCTTTGACGGCGCGGATCATGGTCCCGACCTCGTCCCAGACGGCGTTGCCCAGATCCCGCAGACCGGGCGCGTTGGTTGCGCCGTCCGCCAACCCGTTCGCGCCCTCGACGAGCGCCCGCATGGAGCCGACATCAATGCCGGCAGCGCGGCACTCTTCGTCGAGGTCGAATTTTGTGATCTCCGGCGCGGCAACATGGCGGGCCGCAGCCTGCAAAACCGAGAGCCGGATCTTTACTCGTTCATTGGCCTGCAGGCCCTCACCGATCAGGGCCGGCAGCAGAACCTCAGTGTTGCCGAGATACTTGAGAATTTCCGATTTCATGCTCGTGGTAACCTTGGAATGCGAGGCTATCTATCCATGCCTGCAGGATAGTTCTATTGACTTAGATCATTCATCTAATTGTCACATAATCTTCCCTTGCTATCGCTCAGTTGTGCCTCGGTCCGGTGCGATGCGCCCCGTCATAAGCGCTTCATCAAGGCCGCATGATCCTCTATCCACGATGTCCCTGATCAATCTGGAGATAGTTTGGAAGCGGGTGAAAGATCACCCGCTGTCACGGGTCGGACCAGGCCTGATTACCGGCGTGGCTGATGACGACCCAAGCGGCATTGCGACCTATTCGCAGGCCGGCGCGCAATTCGGCCTCAACATGTTGTGGACCATGCCGCTGGCCCTTCCGCTCATGGTTGCAATTCAATTGATGTGTGCAGACATCGGCAGAGTAACCGGCAAAGGCATTGCAGCCAACATCAAGACAGCGATTCCTTCGACTGTCCTTCGCGTCGTCGTGCTGCTGCTCTTGATTGCCAATACGCTAAACATCGCCGCTGACATCGCGGCGATGGGTGAAACGGCCGAACTTGTCACTGGATTCAGCCGCTACGGTATGACGGTGTTCTTTGTCGTCGTTACGGTATTGTTACAGGTCTTCGTCCCTTATCACCGCTACGTGTTCTTCCTGAAATGGCTAACGCTGTCGCTGTTGGCTTATGCGGCAGTCCTGTTCACGGTCCATGTTCCCTGGGGCGAGGTGGCGCTGCGCACCTTGTGGCCAAAGTTCACGCCGAATTCCGACGCCGCGACAGTGATTGTCGGCGTCTTCGGGACCACCATCAGCCCCTACCTCTTCTTTTGGCAGGCCTCGGAAGAGATCGAGGACATGGAGCGCGAAGGTGCTGAGCCATTGATCACTAACGCGAGGGCTGCGCCGCGAGAGCTCCGCCGCATCGATTGGGATACCTGGAGCGGCATGTTTTACTCCAATGCCACCGCCTATTTCATCATTCTGGCAACGGCGGTAACGCTGCATGTAGCTGGTGTGACGGACATCGAAACAGCCGCGCAGGCGGCAAGTGCCCTACACCCTATCGCCGGCGATTTTGCTTATATCCTGTTTGCGCTCGGCATCCTCGGCGTCGGTCTGAGCGTTCCTGTGCTTGCCGGATCAGCGGCCTATGCCGTCAGGGAGGCAATGGGCTGGGAATGGGGACTTGAACGCAAGGCCAGGGACGCGCGCGGCTTCTACGGCGTCATTGCGCTGAGTGTTCTTGCCGCTGTCGTCATCCAATATTCGCCGATCAGTCCGATGAAAGCTTTGTTCTGGAGCGCAGTCATAAACGGACTGGTGGCCGTTCCGCTCATGATTGTGATCATTCTTCTTGTCTGTAGAAGATCCGTCATGGGTTCATTCACTGCAAGTCGGCCGATCGCCATTCTTGGCTGGATTGGCACAGCAGTGATGGGGCTGGCGGCGGTACGGATGTTGATACCGGGCTAATTCGAAGCATGTCAGTCAGCGCAGCTTGTGGGCGCTAAGCCCACCCCGCATGCCTCCTTTCATGACGGAGATGTAATGGAGCGGCCGCCGCGCCGCCCCTGGTTTGGCGCAATTTCGCCTTTGTCATCGATAGTCTTCGCCACGGCGGCGACGGTGGCGTTCGGAACTTTATCGGTACTGCGCGTTAACCATGGCGGTAACGCTTGGGCAATAAATTCTGCGCAGTGTCGTAAGGAGTTGGAGCTGCCCTTAAGGGCAGCGGAAGAGGCCGAGGAACCGTGAAGCGAAGTTTTGTCGCCGGATGTCTGACTTTGGCTGCGCTCGCCGCCGCGCCAGGCGCGGAAGCGGCCGATCTCGGCCTTGCGCCGCTCTACAAGGCGCCGCCTCCGGTCACTACCACCTATAACTGGAGCGGCTTCTATCTCGGCGCCAATGGCGGCGGCGGCTGGGGCGATTCGCACTGGCAGGGCATCGGCCGGGTCGGTGTGTCCGGCGGGCTCGCCGGCGGCACCGCCGGCTACAATTGGCAGTTCGGCCAGACCGTGTTTGGCCTCGAAGGCGACGTCGACTGGGCCGGCCTCAGCGGCAGCAATGCTTTGACGACCTGTCCGGGCGGCAGCTGCGGCACCAGCGATACTTGGCTCTCCACCGTGCGCGGCCGCGCCGGCTACGCCTTCGGCAGCGTCCTGCCCTACATCACCGGCGGCCTCGCGGTCGGCGACATCCGCGCTACGGTGCCGGGCCTACCCGGCGACAGCGCCACCAATGCCGGCTGGACCGTCGGCGGCGGCGTCGAATTCGCGCTGCCGGGCAACTGGAGCGCCAAGGCCGAATACCTCCACGTCGATCTCGGCAGCTTCAACTGCGGCACCGACTGCGGCGGTGCGCCGAACGAGAACGTGTCGATGCGCGACAATATCTTCCGCGCCGGCGTGAATTATCACTTCGGCTGGGGCAAGTAGCACCAAGCTCCGTAATTCCAAAACCTGTCATGGTCCGCGAAAGCGGACCATCCAGTAAGCGCCTTGATGTCGGTGAGTACTGGATCATCCGCTTGCGCGGATGATGACATGCGGCTCGCGGTTTGAACCAAGCTGATTGACTTTGGCCCGGCGGCTGGTGTCATTTCCGCGTCGCCGCAAAGCGCGCGAACCCGAAAGAGCGCGAGCCAATGAATAAAGCCGCATCGAACATCGATTTCGACAAATACCGTTTGCGCAATTTCGTCGACCGGCTGATCGCGCTCGGCGAGGTGGAGGTGCACGAGAAGCCGGTGCCGCTGACCGGATTGAGCCCGATCATCGAAGGCACCGCCAAAGCGGTGCTGTTCAAGAAAGCCGGCCCCGAACAGGTCGAGCTCGTGGCCAAGACCGCCGGCAGCCGCAAGCGCATCGCCGCCGCGTTCGAAGTCGGCGAAGACAAGCTCTACGACGAGTATTTCAGGCGGCTCGCCAACCCCCAGCCGCTGGTCGAGGTGCCGTCCGCCGACGCGCCGGTGCACGCCGTCAAGATCACCGGCAAGAACGTCAATCTGACCAAACTGCCGTTCCATCCGCAGCACGCCTATGACGGCAGCTGCTATCTGTCCTCGGCCATCGACTACGTGATCGATCCGGCGACCGGCCGGCGCAATGTCGGCTGCCGGCGATTGAGCCTGCGCAATCGTTACGAAGCCGGCACCAACGTCACGGCGCCGTCCGATCTCAAGCGCATCTACACCGCTTGCGTGGCGCGCGGCCAGAAACTGCCGGTGACGTTCACAGCCGGCGCGCACCCGCTCGATTTCTTCGCCGCCACCACCCGGCAGGGCGGCGACGAGCTCAAACTCGTCGCCGGCTTTCGCGCCGAGCCGGCGCCGGTGGTGAAGAGCCTGACCAACGACGTCTTGGTGCCGGCCGACGCCGAGATGACGCTCGAAGGCTATTTGGACGAACGCGGCTACGTCGAGCCGGAAGGACCGTTCGGCGAATACATGGGCTATTACGGCGCCATCCACATGGACCCGGTGTTTCACTGCACCGCGATCACCATGCGCGCCGATGTGCTGCACCATACGCTGCTGCACGGCACGGCGTTTTTGCTCGACCAGACCGACAGCGCCAATATTTCGGCGATGCGCACCGAAGCCGAGGCGATGCGCATCCTCAAGGCCACGGTGCGCGAGCCGGTCGCGGTTTATCTGCGCTCGATCTCCGGCGGCTCCAACACGCTGCGCGTCTCGATCAAGCAACGCGCGTATGGCGAGGCCAAGCAGGCGATCGCTGCGTTGTTCGGCGGCATCATGCGGCTCAAGCACGTCTACGTGTTCGACGACGACATCGACATCCACGACGACCGCCAGGTCGATTGGGCGCTCGGTACGCGCTTCCAGGCCGACCAGGATCTCGTCGTGCTGACAGGCATGCTCGGCATGACCATGGACCCGTCGCTCAACGGCCGGCGCACCGGCGCCAAATCCGGCTTCGACTGCACCAAACCGTTCGGCCGCGACGGCCAGATTCCGCTCACCCGCAGTGCCGCCAAAATCTTCAAGGGCCCGGCGCGTTATCAGAACGTCGAGCAGGCGCTGGCGGCTTCGCCCATGTTTTATGCCGACATCGTCGAGGCGGTCGGCAGCGACGACGGCCGCGAAATCGCCTGCGCGCTCGACGAATTGCGCCAGGCCGGCCGGCTCGGCCGCGATCGCGACGGCCGCTATCATCTGCACGCGGCGAAAGCCGGCTCGACCGGCATCGTCGGCGAGCTTTATCACGACCCCAACGAAGGGGCGTGAGCCGTTCACCACGTTGCGGTTGCGCCCGAAGCTCTCCTGCTCCGCGGCCAACGCGGCGCGATGCCATTGCCAAGGCTCGCGCGCTCGGGCACAGTTTGGCAAATCCAAAATGTCAGGGAGGTACCAGATGACTCGGCGCCATAGCCTATTCGCCAGTGCGGCGGCGATCTTTTGCATCGGCGGCTGGCTGGTCTCGATACCGGCGCAAGCGCAAAATGCGGTGCCGACCAAAGCCCACGACATCGGCGGCGTGGTCTCTGGTCCGCATGGGCCGGAGGCCGGCGTCTGGGTGATCGCCGAAACCCACGATCTGCCGACCCGCTACGCCAAGATGGTCGTCACCGACGATCAGGGCCGCTACGTCGTGCCCGATCTGCCGGCTGCGCATTACAAAGTATGGGTGCGCGGCTACGGCCTGATCGATTCGGCGAAAGTCGACGGCGACCCCGGCAAACAGCTCAACCTCACCGCCGTGCCGGCGCCGAACGACGCCGCGGCGGCGCAGATCTATCCGGCGATCTACTGGTATTCGATGCTGAAGATCCCGGGCGCCGACCAGTTCGGCGGCAAGAGCGACATTCCCGCCCAGGCCAAGCTCACCGACTGGCTCAACGCGATGAAGAATAACGGCTGCATCGGCTGCCATCAGCTCGGCAATCTGGCCACCCGCACGCTGCCGGCGGCGCTCGGCAAGTTCGAATCGTCCGAGGATGCCTGGGCGCGGCGTATCCAGTCCGGCCAGGCGGCGACCACCATGGTCAATATCGTCGCCGGCCAGTGGAACTCAGTGCCGATCAAATATTTCGCCGACTGGACCGATCGCATCGCCAACGGCGAGTTGCCGGCGGCCAAACCGCAGCGACCGTCCGGCATCGAGCGCAACGTCGTGGTGACGACCTGGGATTATGCCGACGAGCAGCATTACACCCATGACGAAATCTCGACCGACAAGCGCAATCCGACGGTCAATGCCAACGGCCTGATCTTCGGCTCGCCGGAATATTCGACCGACAACATTCCGATCCTCGATCCGGTGAAGAATACGGCGACCAAATTCCACGCGCCGGTGCGCGACAAGGACATGCCGTACATGCTCGGCCCCGGCAACGCCGCGGACTTAAAACCGATGGCGCCGTCGGCCTATTGGGGCACCCAGCAGATCTGGGACACCCACATCAACAATCACAACTCGATGTTCGACGGCGAAGGCCGGCTGTGGCTCGCCGCCGCGGTGCGCGGCGTCAAGAATCCGGATTTCTGCGGGCCGAACTCCGACCTGCCGTCGGCGAAGTTGTTCCCGCTCGCGGACAACCACCGTGAGCTGGCGATGCTCGATCCGAAGACGATGAAGTACACCTTCATCGACACGTGCTTCGGCACGCATCACCTGCAGTTCGGCTTCGACAAGGACAATACGCTGTGGACCTCGAGCGGCGGCGGCGGCGGCGTGGTCGGCTGGCTCGATACCAAAAAATTCCTGGAGACCGGCGACGCCGCCCATTCGCAAGGCTGGACGGCGCTGATCGTCGACACCGCAGGGCTCGGCAAGCGCACCGCCGATACGCCCTACACCGAGCCCGGCAAGCCGCTCGAGCCCGGCAAGGACATGCGCATCGGCCAGGTGTTTTATGCGGTGATGCCGAGCCCGGTAGACGGCACGGTATGGGGCACGATCCGCTACAATCCGGGCGCCATCGTCCGGATCAATCCCGGTTCGAACCCGCCCGAAACGGCGCTGTCCGAAATCTATAAGGTGCCGCTGCCCGGCTTCGGTCCGCGCGGCGGCGATATCGACTCCCAGGGCGTCGTCTGGGTGTCGCTGGCGAGCGGCCATCTCGGCAGCTTCGACCGCCGCAAATGCAAAGGCCCGCTCAACGGCCCGAAAGCGACCGGCGATCAATGTCCGGAAGGCTGGTCGTTCTACAAATATCCGGGCCCGGGCTTTGCCGGCATCGGCGACAACAGCGCCGAGTCGAGCTATTACACCTGGGTCGACCAGCACAACACGTTCGGGCTCGGCAACGACGTGCCGGTCTCGACCGGCAATCTCAATGACGGCCTGATCGCGTTTGCAGGCGGCAAGATGATCACGCTGAAGGTGCCGTACCCGACCGGCTTCTATGCCAAAGGTCTCGACGGCCGCATCGACGATCCGAACGCCGGCTGGCAAGGCCGCGGGCTTTGGACCTCGAGCGGCGACCGCGTGCCCTTCCACCAGGAGGGCGGCAAGGGCATGACGCCGATGATCGTGCACTTCCAACTGCGGCCGTCGCCGCTGGCGGATTGAGGTTTCGGCGACAGTAGATCGCGACCCTAGCAACGTGATGGCCGGGCTTGTCCCGGCCATCGGCGTTTAATTTCGTTATAATGCTTCCGTCGCGGTGAGCCGTCGATCGCAACGGCAAGCCAAAGTTTCGAAAGGATTTTACTGTCAAGGGCGCGAAGCGCCGCCTTCGGCGGTCGAAGACCCTTTACAGTAAAATCCTTTCGAAACACACGACAGCCGTTGCGATCGACGGCTTTCTCTGATCGTCAAGAATTGTAGGCGAAAGTGCCACGATGAATTGCGAAAGCCCGCTGCTCACCGATCTTTATCAGCTCAACATGATGCAGGCCTACCTGGATCGTGGCGAGACGCAGACGGCGGTGTTCGAGTTCTTCGCCCGCACGCTGCCGGCGCGGCGCGGATTTTTGCTGGCGGCCGGGCTCGAACAGGCGCTCGATTACCTGGAGAACTTGCGGTTCTCCGCCGCTGATCTCGATTGGCTGAAGAGCACCGGCCGCTTCAAGCCGAACCTGCTCGACTATCTGCGCGGTTTCCGTTTCGACGGCGACGTGCACGCCATGGCGGAAGGCACCGCCTTCTTCGCCGGTGAACCGATCCTGCGCGTCACCGCACCGTTGCCAGCGGCGCAGTTCGTCGAAACGCGCCTCATCAACATCCTGCACTATCAGTCGCTGGTTGCCGCCAAGGCGGCGCGCTGCGTGCTGGCGGCGCCGGGAAAAGTTCTGGTCGATTTCGGCTTTCGCCGCGCCCACGGCGCCGAAGCCGGGCTGATGGCGGCGCGGGCGAGCTACATCGCGGGCTTTGCCGGTACCGCGACGGTGCTGGCCGGCCAGCAATTTGGCCTGCCGCTTTACGGCACCATGGCGCATTCGTTCATCGAATCGTTCGATGACGAGACGGCGGCGTTCGAGAGCTTCGCCCGTTCGCGGCCCGACAATCTGGTGCTGCTGCTCGACACCTACGATACCGAGGCGGCAGCGCACAAAGTCGTGGCGCTGGCGCCGAAACTCAAAGCCGCCGGCATCACGATCCGCGCGGTGCGCCTCGACAGCGGCGATCTGGTCGCGCTCGCCAGAAGCGTGCGTAAGATTCTCGACGCCGGCGGCCTCACCGAAGTGACGATTTTTGCCAGCGGCGGACTCGACGAAGATGCGCTTGCCGCGTTCGTGCAAAACAACGCGCCGATCGACGGCTTCGGCGTCGGCACCAGTCTGACCACCTCGGCCGACGTGCCGGCGATCGATTGCGTCTACAAGCTGCAGGAATATGCCGGCCTGGCGCGACGCAAGCGTTCCGAGCGGAAGGCGACGTGGCCCGGCCGCAAGCAGGTGTGGCGGCGCTACGGCGCCGACGGCCGCATGCGCGGCGACGCCTTGGCGCGCGAAGGCGCCGACAAGGACGGCGAGCCACTGCTCCGTCTCGTCATGCAGAACGCCAAACGCGTGCGGTCGCCCGAAACGCTCGACGCAATCAAGCGCCGCGTCCGCGACGAACTCGCGCGCCTGCCCGAACCCTTGCGCCGGCTCGAGCCGGACGCAACATATGCGGTCGAGATCGCTCCCGAACTGGTTGCGCTCGCCGCCGAGGTCGACCGCCGCCAGCAATCTTAACGGAGCGCCGGCGGGATAAGCGCATGAACAAAGACGCACGGTTCGGCGACGACGGCGTACTCATCATCGTCGACGTGCAGAACGATTTTTGTCCCGGCGGCGCGCTGGCCGTGCCGCGGGGCGACGAGATCATTCCGATCGTCAACGGGCTCGCGGCGCGATTCCGCAACGTGGTGCTGACCCAGGACTGGCATCCGCGCGGCCATTCGTCGTTCGCGTCATCGCATCCGGGCACGAAACCGTACGACACGATCACGGCGCCGTACGGGCCGCAAGTGCTGTGGCCGGATCATTGCGTGCAGGACACGCCGGGCGCCGCGTTTCATCCGACCTTGCGCGCACCGCATGCCGCGCTCGTGCTGCGCAAGGGCTTTCGCCGCGCCATCGATTCCTACTCGGCGTTCTACGAGAACGACCGCGAGACGCCGACTGGGCTCACCGGCTATTTGCGCGAGCGTGGGCTGACGCGGCTGTTCCTGGCCGGCCTCGCCTTCGACTTTTGCGTCCGCTATTCGGCCGAAGACGCCCGCCGCGAGGACTTTGATGCCTTCGTGATCGAGGATGCCTGCCGCGGCATCGACATCGCCGGTTCCGTTGCCGCAACGCGCAAGAGCCTCGCCACAATTGGCGTGCCCTGCGTTAACACGCACGAATTTGCCTGATTTCACAGCGGCTTGATCTTATCTAGCCAACGCGCGGGCAACGCAGCGCCGTTGTGTGCAATGCAACAAAATGCTTGACTCGGCGTTGAATCCTGCGGAAGGTCATGGAACTTTCAAATTTCGGAGCCCCATGCGCCAATCGGTTGCCAACCCCAATTCGGGCCTGCCATCGCTGATGATGCCATGCCCGGCCTGCGCCGGCCGCATGGTCTATCACGGCCGCCGCGCCATCGCGCCCGACCTCGAAGACACCGTCTACGCCTGCCGCAATTGCGGCGCCGAACTGGTCCGCACCTCGGTACGAAGCGCGAAATCGGAAAAGACCAGGCCGGCCGCGGCCGCCTGATCCATTTCGGCCTCCGCTAGCCCCCGCGAAAGCGGGCCCCCAGTCCTTCAGCCCTAGATTCCCCTAGCCTCTGGATTCCCACTCTCTCGGGAATGAGCGGAATGTGCGGCTGCTACGCCAACATGAGCCCCATTTGCCCGAGCACCGCGCGGCCGAGCAGGCCGAACGGGTTGGCGAGCGTCTCCAGCATCTCGAAGTGATTGTAGCCTTCGCCGACTAGAAGCTCGACCGGCTTGCCGGCTGCTTTCACGGCAGCGGCAAAGTCGCGGCTCTGCCGCTGGAATTCCGGCGTCTCGTAGGTGCCGTAGCTAAGCACGAGCGGCGTATGCAGCCGGTCAAGATGGCGCATGGCGCTCAGTTCCTGCTCCATCGCGTCGGTGAACTTGACGTATTTGGAGCGCTTCGACAGCCGCACTGGTTTGAGATCGTACATGCCGCTCGACAGCGTCGCGCCCTTGAGAATGTCGCGCGGCAGGCCGTCGGCGGCCCAATCGTGGGTGACGGCGCAGCCGGCGAGATGCGAGCCCGACGAATGCGAGATCAGATGCAGCCGGCTCCTATCGCCGCCGAACTTTTCGACATTGCGGTAGACCCAGCCGATGCCGCGGCACACCTGCTCGACCATCGGGAACAAACTGCCGCCGGCATTATCGACGTTGGTGAAGTCGAGCACCACGAATTGCGCGCCGATGTGCACGAACGGCTCGGCGAGATAGGTGAACTCCGGCGCCGCGCCATTGCGCCAAGCGCCGCCGTGCACGAAAATTCCGACCGGCGCGTTCGCCTTGTTGGTGCGATAAACGTCCAAGCCTTCGATCGGCGTCGGCCCATAGGCGTAGCGTTCCGGCTTGCCGATGCGCGCGAGCGCCGCGGCGCTGTTGGCCAGCCGCCGCTTGCCGAGCTGATCGCGGTTCGGCGCATAGACGATCTGATCATAGGCGTCGTCGAGTTCCTGCTGGTCCATGCCGAGCCAGACAATCGGCCCTTTCATGCGCGCAGCGGCGGTCGCAGTCATCGTATTCATTGTTATTTCAACCTCTATTTCAACCTCAGCATTGTCATGCTCCGCGAAAGCGGAGCATCCAGTACTCTCATATTAGAGGCATTGTCTCTGGCTTCCAATCCTGGCTGCCGGTGATTACTGGATCGTCCGCTTGCGCGGACGATGACAACTATTTGGCGGCTCCAGGCTCAACCAACGCGGCGGCGCGCTGCACGATCGCCGGCGGCGCGGCGTAGGCTTTCGCCAGCATGGCTTCGATCTCCGCGCCGGTCATCGGCTCGATCTCGAGCTGCATCGTCTGCGCCTCGGCCACAAACGCAGGATCGCGCAAGGTCTCAGCAAACGCTGCGCGCAGCGCCGCGACGCGGTCGGCGGGCGTGCCGGGCGGCGCCGCAAACGGCCGGCCGGCTTCCTGACGCATCAGAATCAGCTCCATCACCTGCCTGCTCTGCGGATCGCGCACCAGATCGAGCGCGCTCGGCACATCGGGTAGATCGCGCAATTTCGTCAGACCCATCTGCACGATGACGTTGAGCAGATGATCGCTGACCCAGCGCGGCCGCGACGCCTTCATGGTCGACCACGACAGGCCGCAAATGCCCTCGGCCTCGCCGCCCTCGACCGCCATGGTGAGCCCGGAGCCCGAATCGTAGCCGGCGACGACCTTGAACCTGGTGCCGATCAGCGCGTTGAGCAGCTTCGGCACGATCGCGGTGTTCGACGTTGCACCGGCACCGGCGACGACCACCTGACGCTGCTGCGCGTCCGCAATGGTCTTGACCGCGCTGGTGTGCCAGGTGGCGCAAACGTTCTCGAGCTTGCCGATGCTGCCAAGCCAGGCGAAGCGGCGCGCGTCGTAATGGGCGCCAGGATTGCCGAACAGCGGGTCCATCGCGGCGCCGTTGGTGAAGGCGCCGATGGTTGCGCCGTCGCGGTCCGCGTTGTTGTAGAGGCTCGAAGCCGCCGCCAAGCCCGCCGCCGCCGGCATGTTCTTGGCGATGATCGGCGGACGCCCCGGAATATGGTCGGACCAATGCCGCGCAAAAGCCCGCGCATACACGTCATAGCCGCCGCCGGCGCCGCTGCCTACCAGCATGGTGATCGGATGCGATTTGTAGAACGCCTCGACCGATTGGGCGTGAGCGGATTGCATGAGGTCGCCAAGCGACACCAAAGCGATCAGACAAGAGGCCGCTCTTACCCGAAAACATGCCATTCGAAGTTTAAAACTCATGTCGGTCGCATGCCGCCGTTGCGATCGACGGCTACCTCTGATCGTCGCACAAATCCCTTTTCGAACGCATCAGCGATTTTTCCCCAACCCATACTTCTGCTGCATGGCAGCGAAAAAGCCTTCGCTCTTGAGCGCGTCGAGCAGGCTCGTGTCCACGTAGTTGGCGACGCCCTGGCTGGCTTTCGGAAACTGCTTGAGGATGTTTTGCGCGCCGTCGATCGATGGTTCGAGGTTGGGCGGCGACTGATGCTGGAAATCCTCATAAGTGATGTCGAGGATTTTCGCGCTTTTGATCTTCAGCTCCTTGGCCAGCACCTCCTTGGCGCGCTTGGGATCGGTGAGCGCGATGTAATTGCCCTCGATCGAGGCCTTGAGAAAGCGCGTGAACAGGTCGCGGCGCGCGGCGATGTCGGCGCGGCGCACCACGATGCCGGAAAACAGCCAGGGAATATGCTCGGGCACGAGATCGACCAGCACGTTGACGTGCTCTGCGCGTGCCTGCGAGGCGAGCGGCTCGTTGAGCGCCGTGGCCTTGATCTCGCCCGACCGCACCGCGGCGAGGCGATGCGCGCTGCCGCCGTATTCCTTGATGACGACGTCGTCGCGCGTCAGCCCGAGTTTTTGCAGCGCCAGTGTCACCGTCGAATCGCTTTCCGAACCGAAGGTGCTGACGCCGACCACGCCGCCCTTGAGATCAGCAGCGGTCTTCACGCCCGGCGCCGAAAAGAACGTGAAGCGGATGGTGTTGGACAGCGAGCCGATGGTGCGCAGGTCGCCGCCGGACTGATTGACGCGGATCACCGAGGAGAGGCCGACATGCATGACGTCGATGCGCCCGGCCTGCAATTCCTCGGCGCCTTTGCTGCCGCCGTTCATGTTGATGATGTCGACGTTGAGCCCCTGCGCCGCATAGAGCCCGGCGGCGCGCGCCATGTACCAGGCGAGCACCGTGTTCACCGGATCGGAAATGCCGGCCTTGATCAGAAGCGGCGGCGGCGTAGGGGATTGTTGTTGGGCCAAAGCCGGACCTCTCATGGCGAATACGACAAAAGCGGCGGCCGCGATGGCCAGCCAGCTTTGAACTCTGTTCACCTGCATACTTGTCTGTCGCATCTGTCTATTGTGTCATGTTCGGCGAAAGCGGAACATCCAATAAGCGCTGAATTTGTGGCACGCGCAGACATCACTCGAAACTGACTGCGATTACTGGACCGCCCGCCTGCGCGGACGATGACAAGGCTAGAACTCCCGGAACAGCCGGCCGAAGCCGTCGATGCGGTCATTGATGCCGCAGCGGCGCAGGGCGTGCCAGACGATCGCCTGATGGGCCGATAGGCAGCTGACGCCGAACTCGCGCTCCAGCACGTCGAGCGCGCCGGCGGTCGGCCAATGCGGCGACGGGAACAGGATCGAGTCGGCGCCGGGATGCTGCTTCATGAGCGCGCGGCCCATGTCGATCGCGGCATGGCGGGGAATGCGGCCGATCTGGTTGAATGCCGCGCCCCAGCCGGTCGCGCCCAACACCTCGCAGCCGAAATGCTTGGCGTAGCCGGCGATGCGGTCGGTCTCGCTCAACTCGTACGGCTGCGCCACTACGACCTTTTTGCAGCCGAGCGCCTTGGCGGCCGCAGCTTGCGCGGAGGCGCTGGTCGAGACTTTGACTTTCAGCTCGGCTTCGAGATCGCGCATCACTTCCTCGATATTCGCGGCACCGCGCGACAGGTTGATCGGCACGCCGCCGAGCACGACGATGTCGCAGCCGGCCGACGCCATCTCGCGCGCCGCCCGCATGCTGATGTCGTAGGACTGGTCGACCTCGTCCTTGCTCCGCACGACGATGGCGAGCGAAGTGACCACCAAGGTCACGCCGTCCGGCACGATCTTGTAGAACTCGTACGGGAACACTTCGGTGGTGAGCGGCGGCGAAGTGTAGCCGATGCGGGCGCGGCGGCCGTAAATGTCGGCGCGGGATTGCTCGGTCATTGTGGGCAATGCTCTGTCGTGCGGGCTGCGAAGCTATCGGGCGCGCTGTGCCTTGTCCATGATCGAGCGCTTGGTGCGCGGCATCAGGTCGTCGTCTGCATCAGCAGCCAGACGCCGCCGCCGATGCAGGCGAGACCGGCCAGGCGCGCGACGAGCCGGCCGAACGGCGCGACCTTCTCGAGCAAGACCAGGATCGCGAGCGCGGCGATCCACAACAGATTCATGATACCGACAACGAACAGAAGCGCCATCAGCATCCAGCAGCAGCCGACGCAGTAGAGGCCATGCTGCAGGCCGAGCGCCAGGGCGCCGGCCCGATCGCGGCGAAAGCCGCCGCGGCGCATGATGAAGGCGAGCGGCGCCTGACAATGCGCCAGACAGGCGGCCTTGAGCGGCGTCCATTGATAGAGGCCGGCGGCAATCAGTACCGCACCGCCGAGCGTGTTACTCGCGCTCGCCATCATCGGCGTCAGCAGCGCGCCGCGTTCCAGTGCCCACTGCGCCGCGGTTGCAACGAGCGCGACCGCCGTCCAGGCCGACAAATAACCGCCCGCGAACCACGCGCTGGCGGCGAACGGCTTGCCGTCGGTCACCGCCTGGCGTCCGACCCGCGCATAGACGAGCACCGTCGGCGCGACCGACGGGGTCATCATGCCGATCATCATCACCGCCCACATCGCGAACACGTAGCCGAATTCGATGGGCTGCCACGGTTCGCGCGCCGGCATCATCAGGCCCTGGCCGGCCGGAATCATGCGAAAGCCGGTCATGTCCATGCCGCCCATCGCCATATCGTCGGCAAGCCAGACGAGATCGGCCCAGGCAAGTGCCGTGAGCACGACGATCGCGGCAAGCACGACCGCGCGGTCGCGCCGCAGCGCGATTTCGAGTGCGGTCCCGCCCATGGCGCTATTTGACGACGCCGCTCTGCGAGAGATGAATGTTCGCGAACTGACCGTAGGAGTCGGCGAGCTTCATCGTGAACGGCCGCTGCACATTGCTCCAGCCGCGGCCGATTTCGGCCAGCGAATATTCGAAGCCGTCGGGCATGTCGATCCGGGCGCGATGTTCGGCGCCGGTGACCGGATTTTTGATCGGCTCACCGCGGCCCTCGGTCACCCCGGGCACGACGACGCGGCCGATGCGGCGATCCACGTCAACGGAAAACTCGATCGGCGCAAAGATCGGCTCATGCAGCTTCTCGAATGTGGTCGAAAACACCTGAAAGATGGTGGCGCCGGGCTCGGTGTCCTGGCCGGTCAGAATGCGCAACAGCGCCTCGCGCTGCGCCGGTGTGGCGCGCTCATCGATGACGACGGCGGCCTCGCCCCTGCCTTCGTGAATCGCACCCGGCCAGCGGAATATGCCGACGAACCGCAGCCCATCGAGCTTGGTGTCACCATGGTGGCCGGTTTCGATCTCCATCGCCGCGACGGCCTGGCAGTCACCGTGTGTCGGCAGACCGTCGAACTGGCACGGACAGCCGTAGGAGCAATTGCAATTGACGAATTCGCGCGCCTTGATCGTCCATTTCACGTCGGTCATATCGCCCTCCGAATCGTGCTGTGGATCGTCGCTGGCCGATGACGGCCTGACGGCCCAAGCCTAGCACACTCCGCGGCTGGCACGCACTCGCGCCGAAGTAGCGTCGGCGACGCAATGCTTTCTGCTCTGGTGCTTGCTGCGTTGATTCAACCCAGATTCAGTTCCTTGAAGAAATCGTTGCCCTTGTCATCGATGACGATGAAAGCGGGGAAATCGACCACTTCGATGCACCAGATCGCCTCCATGCCGAGCTCGGGATATTCGACCGTCTCGACCTTCTTGATGCAATGCTCGGCGAGGTTCGCCGCCGCGCCGCCGATCGAGGCGAGATAGAAGCCGCCGTATTTCTGGCACGCCTCGCGCACCGCCGGCGAACGGTTGCCCTTGGCCAGCATCACCATGGAGCCGCCACTGGCCTGGAAATCGGCGACGAACGAATCCATGCGGCCGGCCGTGGTCGGCCCGAACGCGCCCGAGGCGTAGCCTTCCGGCGTTTTGGCCGGGCCGGCGTAGTAGACCGGATGGTTCTTGAAATAATCCGGCAAACCCTCGCCGCGCTCGAGCCGCTCGCGCAACTTGGCATGGGCGAGATCGCGCGCCACGATCATCGGGCCGGAAAGCGACAGTCGCGTCTTGATCGGATGTTTTGTCAGCTGCGCCAGAATCTCCGGCATCGGCTTGTTGAGGTCGATCTTCACCACCTCGCCGCCGAGTTTCGTGGCGTCCACCTCCGGCAAATATTTGGCCGGGTTGTGCTCCAGCTCTTCCAAAAACACGCCGTCGCGCGTGATCTTGCCGAGCGCCTGGCGGTCGGCCGAGCACGACACGCCGAGTCCGATCGGCAGCGAGGCGCCGTGCCGCGGCAGCCGGATCACGCGCACGTCGTGGCAGAAATATTTGCCGCCGAACTGCGCGCCGACGCCGAGCGACTGCGTCATCTTCTGGATCTCGGCCTCCATGGCGCGATCGCGGAAGGCGTGGCCGTCCTCGGAGCCGCGCTCCGGCAGCGCGTCGTAATATTTGCACGACGCGAGCTTGACGGTCTTCATGGTCAGCTCGGCCGAAGTGCCGCCGATGACGATGGCGAGATGGTAGGGCGGGCACGCTGCGGTGCCGAGCGTGAGCACCTTCTCCTTCAAGAACGCCAGCAGGCGGTCGCGGGTGAGGATCGACGGCGTCGCCTGGAACAGAAACGCTTTGTTGGCCGAGCCGCCGCCCTTGGCGATGAACAGAAATTTGTAGGCGTCCTCGGCGTCGCCGGCGCCTTGCGCATAAATCTCGACCTGCGCCGGCATGTTGGAGCGCGTGTTCTTCTCCTCGAACATGGAGAGCGGCGCGAGCTGCGAGTAGCGCAGATTGCGCGTCAGATACGCATCGCGCGCGCCCTCGGCGAGGGCCGCCTCGTCGTCGCCGGCAGTCCAAACCAGCCGGCCCTTCTTGCCCATGATGATCGCGGTGCCGGTGTCCTGGCACATCGGCAGCACGCCGCCCGCCGCGATATTGGCGTTCTTGAGGAAATCGTAGGCGACGAACTTGTCGTTATCCGACGCCTCCGGGTCCTCGACGATGGCCTTGAGGCTTTGGAGATGCGCCGGCCGCAGCAGATGATTGATGTCGGTGAACGCCGCCTCAGCGAGCGCGCGCAACGCCTCGCGCGGCACCACCAGCACGTCCTCGCCCAGCACGCGCTCGACCCTTAGCCCCTCGGCCGCGATCTTGCGGTACGGCGTCTGGTCCTTGCCGAGCGGGAAGAGGGGGGTGTGCTTGTAGGGGGGAGTCGGGTGGGTGGTCAGGGGGGCGTTCATTGAATCAAGAGACCTTCTTGCCGGGGGACTCAACCGTAGGATTCGTTCTCTTCGATGTTAGATATTCCTCCAAGTCAAGTAGTCCCTGCCTGAGTGCTTTGATCTGGTCTCGCCGTGCGTCAAAGATTCCTGACATCTTCATGTCCAAATCGTGGAAAAGCATTTCAATCCGATCAAACCACCTGCGTTCATAATTGTCTGAAGTCTGGCTTCGACTCTGATGGTACTTTTCCTCGAAAGCCGCATACCCCAAGACTTCAAATCGTCGGACTCCGGCAGAAACTTCCACAATCATCATGTCTCCGATCGCACTTTGCCAATCACGATATATGTAAGCCTCACGGATACCTAAAATAGTTGCCGCTTGCGGCACCGTCGCATCTACAAGGCTACTTGGTATTTCAACACGGCATGTAGCTCGTATGGCATCCGCGCATTTTTGAACCACCTCTTGCTTTTTAGACAACTCCAAATCAGCAGCGCTGAGTATTGACCTATCATCAATGAATGCCTGAAGTACGCCGTCTATTTCTGAACCCAGTGACGCTCGAAGCTGCTTGTCACTTACCCGATCTCGCGGAACTCTCCAGAGATGTACCAGCTCGTCCAGTCTGAGCTCTTCGATGTGCTGACCGTCGGCAAGAGCGCTGGCTATTTTGTCAATGAAGGCGTCTGCCTGATCTACGACTTGCTCAGGATCTAGATAGCTGCGCTCCCGACGGAAGGCCCTGATCCAACCGAGGAGCGCGCCAAATCGGTAAAACGTGCTAATTCGCTTATAATCAACAAAGTTATTTTTTGGACTGCCTGTCAAGAGATAGTTGGCTTGATTCCCGTTGATGACTTCATCAAGCCTTGATCGCAAACTCCGAACAGCCTGCAATAATGGGTCCGCGTAGTGTCTGACAAGTTCGCGACGGGAACGCGCGAGCGATTCCGTCCTGTCGCCGACCTCCTCGACGCGCTTCTTGCGCGTCAACACCAAAGGCATTACGACGCCACGGACGATAATGCCGACTAGTACGCCACCTACTGCTATCAAGGCTCCGATGAGCTTATCGTCCATTGCATTCCACCTAAAACAAATGATCTGAAACAACCATAGCATGAATTATTGTGTTAGGTCCAGGGACACTTCCGTACGGCGAATTAGCGCAGCGAAGTAAATCATTTGATTCGCTGCTGCTTCGCGGCCAGCGGCTTCGGCTAATCTCATCTTATCGATATCCCTCCCACCCGCTGTTTCTCCGCATACGTGTCCACCAGCGCGCGGATCATGCGCTGATAGGGGCACGCGGCGCTTTCTGGCTTCGCGCTTGAAGAAATCGATGCTGCGGCGCGACAGCGACACCTTCACGTCGTCCTCGCGCGGCACGAAGTCGGCCGGCGGCGGCAGAAAATCCTCGATCACGCGCACCCGGCCAATCTCGCCGGCGGTGTATCTACCGGTTCTGTTGCTCATGGCGTCGCTCACTCTTCGTCATACGCGGGCTTGACCCGCGTATCCATGCTGAATTGGCCGCCTGGTAGAGCGGAATCGGATGCTTGTCCAAGCTGAATATCAGTATGGATTGCCGGATCAAGTCCGGCAATGACGACGCAGGGGCGGCTTCCGAGACCTGCTCGACCGTCTCGTCACGCGTCGCGCCCGCCGGTAGAATTGTCTGGCCGGGGCTGATGAGCGTATCCGACGCTTACATCGAGAGGAGCCGCTTATGCCTACGTTCAAGCTGCCGCTGTCCGGCGATGTCGTGCAGTCGATCAATCCGTTCACCGCGTTCATGACCGGCGGCCAGTTCGGGCTCGTCAACATCAATCTCGGCCAGTCGAGCGAGCCGGCGGTGGAGGCCGACGTGCTGTCCGACGTCGCCACCTACGGCAAGCAGCTCGGCCGCATCGGCGACGCGCTGATCGTGCTGCTGGCGCACTTCCATCCGCGCGCGCCGCTGACCGCGGACGAGACCGCGGCGATCGATGCGCTCAAGGAGATGCTGGACAAGGTCGCCGACGTGAAGGAGAAGCACAAAAGGCCGGCGCTGCGTCCGGGTTCCGCCGCGCCCGCTGCATAGTTGCAAGAAGAAGGTGACGCGGCGACTACAGGCGGGCTGCCTGCGCGCCGCGCATTAGCCCTCACAGCGCCTTGCAGTCGCGCGACACCTGGGCGATGCCGCCGGCGGCCTTCACGCGCATCGAGTAGGTCTGCTTGGCCTCGGGGCCGCTGCCGGCTTCGCCGAGCGTCATGATGGTGTGGCCGAGCGAGGAGCCCTTCGCGCCGGTGACGTTGGCGAAAATTTCGCAGCGCAGCCGCCTGTCGCAGGTGTTGGCGATGACGATGACATAGATGACGGCTCTGCCGATGGTGACGTAGTCGCCGGTTTCGTTCAGGCACGCCTGCAGATCGCCGGCGGGCGATGGTTGCGCGGGCTGTGGTGCGGCTGAGCCGGGCAGCGGATTTTGCGGCAGTGCCGAGGCGTTGGCCGCCTCCTGTGCCGGAGCGGCAGCGGCGGCCAGACATAAGGCGCTCGCCAGCAGCAGTTTCAACGCGGACATGATGCGCACCGGCTCTCCCCCGATCAGCATGGGCCAGCCATTGGTCGCGCGGCCGGAGCGGTTGGTTCATGCGCCGATGCTCAGGTCCATTTCGCCACGCGCTTCTCCTTAAACGACGCAAGGCCCTCGACAGCTTCGGCGGATTGCCGCTTGTCGGCGTGCAACTCGACGAGACGCGTCAAGGCTGATTCGTCGAGATGGCCCCAGGCCGACTCGAGGCTGAGCGCCTTGGTCTCTCCGATCGCCTGCGGGCCGTTCTGCAGCAGCGCATCGACGATGCGCGCACCGGCGGCTTGCAGCTCGGCAGCGGGCACGACCTCGTGCACCAGCCCGATGCGGCGGGCTTCGGCGGCAGAAAAGCGCTCGCCAGTGAGCGCGTAGCGGCGCACCTGCCGCACGCCGATGGCGTCATTGAGCTGCGGAATGATGATCGCCGCGGTCAGGCCCCAGCGCACTTCGGCGATCGAGAACAAAGCGTCTTCGGCCGCGATCACCACATCGCAGGCGGCAATGAGTCCGGTGCCGCCGCCGAAGCAGGCGCCGTGCACCAGCGCGACGGTCGGCACCGGCGCGGCGTTGAGCCGCCAGATCGCCCGCGCGGTGGCGCGCGAGGCGGCGATGTTGTCCTCGCGCGAGGCGGCGCGCACCGCGTCGATCCATTTGAGATCGGCGCCGGCCTGAAAATGCCGGCCGCGGCCGCTGATGACGACGGCGCGCAGGCCGGGCCTGCGTTCCAGCGTGTCGAGCGCCGCCGTAAGCGCCGCGATCAGCGCGCCGTCGTAGGCGTTGTTGCGTTCCGGGCGGTTAAGCACGACATGGGCGACGCCGCGCTGATCGATGTCGAGCAGAACCGGTTCTTCGCTGTCGGACTTCGTCATGGCATCCTCCCGCACGCCGGCCAATTCAAAGAAGGAATCGTAGCCCGCATGAGCGAAGCGGCACCCGGGATGCAGCATTTTGGCCTAATGATCGGCTCCAGGATTTTGCTTCACTCAATCCAAGCTACAGCTTCAAAAGCTTCTCCGCATTGCCATGCGCGATGCGCTCCTTGTCGGCGGCGGAAACCGGGATGTGCTCCAAAAAAGCGCGCGCCGCCGGCATCGACTGATAGGGGTGGTCGGCCGAGAACATGATGCGGTCGACGCCGCCGAGCTCGAGCAAGAGGTCGAGGAAAGCCGGCGGAAAATTGAAGCCCGAGAACGTGTAGTGCACATTGTCGCGCAGGTAGTCCTTGAACTGGCGCTGCAAGCCTGTCACCGCTGCCGGGATGATGTCGAGGCGCTGGAACATGAACGGCAAACCTTCGCCCATGTGGCCGATGACGATCTGCAGTTTCGGGAAGCGGTCGAACACGCCACCGGAGATGAGCCTGATGACGTGCACCGCCGTCTCGATGTGCCAGCCCCAGGCGCCGCCGGCCAGCATCTCGCTCATGAGCGGCGCGAAGCCGCCATAATAGATGTCGAGCACCGCGGCAGGCGGCGGCGTAGGATGCAGATAAAGTGGCACGTCGAGCGCCTGCGCGCATTCGAGCAGCGGCCAGTAGAATTTATCGTCGAGGTAGCGCCCGCGATTGTGGCCGTTGACCGCGGCGCCCTTGAAGCCCGCGCGCACGCGGCGCTCGAGTTCCGCGGCAGCCTGTTCGGGCGCTGGCGTCGGCACCGCCGCAAAGGCGGCGAAGCGCGCCGGATGGTTCTTCACCGCGTCGGCGGCATAATCGTTGGCCTCGCGCGCCAGCGCCGCCGCCTCGGCGGCGTCCAATTGCTCGACCCCCGGCGCGGTGAGCGACAGCACCTGCATGTCGATGCCGGCGGTGTCCATTTCGGCCAAGCGCTCGGCGCCGACGTCGCACAGCCGCGCGATCAGGTTGGCATAGCGGCCGCCGACCTTTTCGGCGCGGCTTTGCAATTCGCGCCCCGGGCCGTCGAAAAAGCCCGGCGTGGCGAAATGTTCTTCGAGCGTGATGGTGCGCATGGGGGCGGGGGTCCTTGACTATCGTGCGGCGGCAACCAATTCCGTCACGTGGCATTTTACGCTAGCTGTAAGGCCGCATGCGAAGCTGGAGATTGCCGATGCGCCGACATTGCCTCGTCCCCGCGTTGCTGGCGAGCTTTTGCTTCTTGGCTGCGGCGTTTGGTGCCGAACCGGCCCTCGCCCAAGCCGAATTGCCGGAGCCGGCGCGGCCATTCCAGCCGCCGCCCCCGGCGCCGCCGCCGCCGGTGAAGCCCTACGATCCGGTCGCGGTGTCGCCGCCGGCAGCCTTCAGCGACGCGGCCTTTCAGAATTTCCGTAAAAATCTCGTCGACGCAGTCCAGCACAAGAACCGCGCCGCGCTTGCCAAGCTCGTCGTCGCCAAGGGCTTCTTCTGGGTGCGCGACAACGATCTGGCCGACGACAGCAAATCCGGCATCGACAATCTCGCCAGCGCGGTCGACCTCGACAACCCGAACGGCGCCGGCTGGGCCACGCTCGCCGACGCCGCCGCGAACCCGAGCGCGGCGGAACTGCCGCAGCATCCCGGCATTTTCTGCTCGCCGGGGCCGCCGCGCTTCGAGCCGCAGGCGTTCGGCACGCTGTTGCAGAACACCGAAACCGATCCGACCGATTGGGGCTATCCGGTGCAGGACGGCGCGCAAGTGCGCGCAGCGGCAAAGCCGGATGCACAAGTAATCGACAAGCTCGGCATGAATTTCGTGCGCGTGCTGCCCGACAGCCCGCCGGCCGCAGAACCCGGCGCGCCATCGTTCGTGCACGTCGCGCTGCCGTCGGGCAAAACCGGTTTCGTGGCGAGCCAGGCGATCGTGCCGCTCGATCACGATCTGATTTGCTACACCAAGGCAAACGGCAACTGGAAAATCGTCGGCTATGTCGGCGGCATGGGACCGTGAAGTGATTTTTCTCTTTTGTTTTCCGGGCGCAGCGCAGCACGGAGTGGAGCGTAGTGGTGCGCTGCAGACCCGGACCGTTACGAACTCGGCGCTTGGGGACGATCCCGGATCAGCGGTGCACCGTTTCGTGCTGCACCGCATCCGGGATACGGCGCCTACTCCGTCCCCGCAATGCCCGCCTGCTGCACGATCTTACCCCAGCGCGCGATTTCGCTTTTGACGTAAGCCTGCATGTCGGCGACCGGCGGCGTCGGCAGCGGCACCAGGCTGAGCTCACTGATGCGTGCTTTCACGTCCGGCTCGTTCATCACCGCGATCAAATCCTTGTGCAGCTTGTCGACAATAGTGGCAGGCGTGTGCGCCGGCGCCACGATCATGAACCAGCCGGCCACCGCGAAGCCGGGCACGCCAGCCTCGGCGACTGTCGGCACGTCCGGATAGGACGGCACGCGCTCGGCGGTCGAGACGCCGAGCACCCGCACCTTGCCGGCCGCCACCATGCCGGCCGCCGGCGGAATGTCGCAGAACATCAGCTGAATGTGGCCGCCGACCATATCGTTGAGGGCGGGCAGGCTGCCCTTGTACGGCACGTGTGTCATCTGCGTGCCGGTCATGCTCTTGAACAGCTCCATGTAGAGATGATGCGGCGCGCCGACGCCGCCGGAGCCGTACGACAGCGTGCCCGGATTGGCTTTGGCGTAGGCGATCAATTCCTTGACCGAATGCACGGGCAATTCCGGATTGACCAGCAGAAGAAACGGCGCCGAGGCGACCATCGCCAGCGGCACGAAGTCGGTCGCCGGATCATACGGCAGCTTCTTGTGCACGGTGACGTTGATCGCCATTGGCGTTGGCGTCGCCATCAACAACGTGTAGCCGTCGGCCGGCGCTTGGGCGACCGCGGCGGCGCCGATCACGGTGCCGGCGCCGGGCTTCATCTCGACCACCACGGCTTGGTGAAGACGCTCGCCGAGTTTTTGCCCGACGATGCGCGCCATGATTTCGGTGCTGCCGCCGGGCGTATAGGGCACGACCAGCGTCACCGGCCGCGTCGGGTAATCTTGGGCGCGGGCCGACGGCGTCGCGGCAAGTGCCAGCAACGCCATCAGCGCGGCAGCGAGCGTAACGCGATAGCGCGTCGCTTTCACCGCTGCGCCGTGCTCGCGGCCGCGGCCACCGACTGCGCGGTCTGGCCGAACAGAATGGCGCGTTCCTCGGCGGTGCGGACGCCGCCCTGGCCGGGATTGATCTTCGGCGTCCATTCGTACGCCTTGACCACCGCGGGCCGCGCTTTGATCGCTTCGAACCAGCGCTGCAGATTGGGGAAGTCGGACAGCTTCTGGCCCTGCCGCTCCCACGGCACGATCCACGGATAGCAGGCCATGTCGGCGATCGAATACGGGCCGGCGAGATAGTCGCGGTCGGCGAGCCGTTTGTTCATCACGCCGTAGAGCCGGTTCACCTCGTTGCGGTAGCGGTCGATGGCGTACGGGATCTTGTCGACGGCGTAGTTAGCGAAATGATTGTTCTGGCCGGCCATCGGCCCCAGTCCGCCCATCTGCCAGAACAGCCACTCGATCGTCTCGTTGCGGCTGCGGATGTCCTTGCCGATGAATCTCCCGGTCTTGTCGGCGAGGTAGAGCAAAATGGCGCCGGATTCGAACACCGCGATCGGCTTGCCGCCATCGGCCGGCGCCTGATCGACAATAGCGGGAATGCGGTTGTTCGGCCCGACCGCCAAAAACTCGGCCTTGAACTGCTCGCCCTTGCCGATGTTGATCGGAATGATCTTGTACTGCAGCCCGGCTTCTTCGAGGAAAATCGTGATCTTATGGCCGTTCGGCGTGGTCCAGTAATAGACGTCAATCATGATAAGCCCTTCAAGTGGCCCGGACGGAGTTTTAAGCAAAATCCGGGATGTGAAACGCGGCGATCGAACCCGGGTCGCACCTGAACTCCACCCGGGGTTTTCAGTCTAGCGCATTGCCTGGGGTGTGTACTCATAAAGGCAGCGGCCCATGTCGGCTTTCGGGACGCCGCGCACCACCGCAGTACCCGACACGGCCGCCGGTTGCTAGATTGGCGCGCTCGGCGTTTGGTCGGCCTGCGCGGTGACTGACTATTGCGCGCGAATTTGCGGCGTTCGTTCAACACGCGTAGCGGAAGGACAGCAAGCATGAATGGACCTGCAGGCCCATCGCCCCGCGCGGATTGCCGCTTCGGCATGTTCATGGGGCCGTTCCATGCCACCAATCTCGACCCGACCTATGCCCTCGAACGCGATCTGCAGCTCGTGACGCTGTTAGACCGGCTTGGCTTCGACGAGGCCTGGATCGGCGAGCACCATTCCGGCGGCTTCGAGATCATCGCCTCGCCCGAGGTCTTCATCGCCGCTGCAGCGGAGCGAACCAAGCACATCAGGCTCGGCACCGGCGTCAAATCCCTGCCGTTCCATCATCCCTTCATCGTCGCCGAGACCCTGGCGCAGCTCGATCACATGACGCGGGGCCGTGTGATGTTTGGCGCCGGACCCGGGGCGCTGCCGTCCGACGCGAAAATGTTCGGCCTCGCTCCGGTCGATCAGCGCCCGCGGATGGATGAGGCGCTCGACTGCATTGTCGCGCTGTTGCGCGGCGAGACCGTTACCAAGAAGACGAGCTGGTTCGAGCTCAATGAGGCGCGTCTGTCGGTCGGTTGCTATTCCAAGCCAACCATGGAAATCGCGGTTACCGCGATCCGTTCGCCGGGCGGCGCGCTGGCCGCCGCACGGCATGGCGCAGGCCTGTTGGTCATCTCGGGCGTCGACAATGCCTCGCTGGAGCATCATGTCGCCAACTGGAAAATCTATGAGGAAACCTGCGGCCGGAACGGCCACACGGCCGACCGCTCGCGCTGGCAATTTGCAATCCAGATGCACCTTGCAGAGAGTCGCGAGCAAGCGCGGAAGGATATGGAATACGGCTTGGAAAAGTGGATCGGCTACGCCAACGATATCGTGCCCGCACCCAATCCGCCGCCGCGCGGCCTCGCCGATCCTGCGGGCTGGATGGTGGAGAACGAACGCGCCATCATCGGCACGCCTGACGACGCGGTGGAGAAGATCGAACAGATGCTCGAGGTTACCGGTGGCTTCGGCGGCATCCTGGTGTTCGCGCAGGATTGGGCTAACTGGCAGGCAACGCAGCGCAGCCTCGAACTGATAGCCGAGGAGGTGCGGCCGAAGCTCAACCGCAGCAATCGCTTGCGGCAGGCGAGTTACGACCGCAACGCGCCGATACAGGAGGCCAATCGCGCGTTGGCGCAGGCCGGCGTGGAGGCGGCACAGGCGCGCTATATGGCGGCAAAGACGCGCGACTAGGGCATGCGACGTTTCCTGACATCGGGCTTGATGTCGGAGATTGGGCGAAGAACAGCCTCGGGCCCCGGAAGCGTCGTTGGTGAGTACACGCCCTAGCGAATATTTAACCCTGCGCGGGCATTTTGCCGGCATGGCGAGCAGCGATATTTTGGTACGGCGCCCGCTGGCCGTTCCGGCAGCGGCCAATTTTGTTGCCGCTGCCGTTATCTTCGGCTTGTTCGTCGCGGCGGCTTTGTTCAGCGCCGAGCGCAAGGACGTGACGGCCGGCTTTGACGAGGTGGCGCACGTCTCCTACGTCGCGCACATCCAGCGCGCAGGCAACGTCTGGCCGGCGCTGCTGCGCATGCGCCTTCTCGACCCGCGCACGTTCCAGTTCACCGACCGCGCCAACTATCTCAACCATCCGGCGCCGTTTTATGCGCTGCTTGCGGCTTTGGGCCCGACGCTCGAGGGCCACCCCGGGGCGCTGCTGGCGCATCGGCTGATCGACGTCGGCATCGCGGCGCTGGGTCTTGCCGCATTGCTCGCGCTCGGTCTTGCCGCGCGCTGGCCGCGCCACGAGTTCTACGCGTTTGCGGTGCCGCTCGCCTGCATTCCGGTGCTCGCGCCGCTCGCCGGCGCCGTCAACAACGACGATCTCGCTTTCACCGGCGGCGCTGTCGTGCTGCTCGGCCTATGGCAACTCATTGCCACCGCCCGCGGCAGCTGGTTCGCCTTGGCGCTGATCGGCGTCGTCATCGCCGCCTGGGCGAAGCTGACCGGGTTGTTGCTCACCGGCGGTTTTCTCGGCGCCGTTCTCGTTTATCTGCTGTGGCGCAAGCGATTGCCTTACATTTGGCTCGGCGCGGCGGCGCTCGTTTTTATCGTCGCGGCGGCGCCGTACCTTATCTTCATCTGGCAATACGGCAGCCCGACGCCGGAGACTCCGGCGCAACTTGCGCTTCTGGCGAACGGCGCGCGCGAGGCCGGCTGGGCCGATCTGCCGCGCCAATCGTTTCCGGCTTATCTCGGATATTTTCTGGTCGGGTTCGTCGCCGATTGGATGCCGACGCTCGTTGCGCGCAACCCATTGCAATACGCCATGCTCGCGATTCCGGTCGGCGCGCTCGCCTGCGCGGGCGTAGGGATCACGCTGTCGTTGCGGCGATTATGGCGACGCGACGAAGCGGCGCTCGACGTCGTCGTGCTCTGCGGAGCCACAGCCATCGCCGCGACTTTCGCGATCCACGTCGTCTACAGCTACGGCCGCCATCTCGCCACCGGCTGGCTGATGGACGCCTATCCGCGCTACTATCTGCCGCTCGCCGCCATCGTGCCGCTGGCCGTGCTCTCGCTTGTTGCCGACATCGTCAATCCGCGCTTGCGATCAGCGCTGCTCGGCTTTCTGATTGGCGGCCCAATCCTGTTCCGCGTTTTCGGCGCGCCGTTCGGTTGATAACAATCGAACGTGATTGTGCTCTACTATGCCGTCATGGCCGGACTTGTTCCGGCCATCCACGTCTTCGAACCTGCTGGGCCTAAGACGTGGATGCCCGCGACAAGCGCGGGCATGACGAGTCAATATTTGCACAGTTATGTATAACGACCCGCTGCAGCGAGGAGCGCGCCATGATCACCGAAATTGCCCAGATCGACGTCAAGCCCGGCATGGAAACCGAGTTCGAGACCGGCGTGAAAAATGCCGCGCCGGTTTTCCGGCGCGCCAAGGGCTGCCGCGGCCTGGCGCTGGGGCGCTCGATCGAGAAGCCGAGCCGCTATCGGCTGTTCGTCACCTGGGAGACGGTCGAGAATCACACCGTCGATTTCCGCGGTTCGCCGGACTTCCAGGAATGGCGCAAGCTAGTCGGCCACTGCTTCGCCGCGCCGCCGGAAGTCGAGCACGTCAACGAGGTGGTGAAGGCGTTTTGAGCGCCGGTCACGCCCGCGCGCGCTGCTGCACGTTGGCGATGCGATCCGGCACGCCGAACTCGCGGCGGCAGACTTCGGCCAGGGCGGCGACGCCGGCGCGGATCGCCTCGGGCGATGGATTGGCGAAGCAAAGCCGCATGCGGCTCTTGCCGTGCGCCGCATCGGTCGACCATTCGACGCCCGGATTGATGGCAACGCCCGCGGCGAGCGCGGCGCCATACAGGCGCTGCGTGTCGACCACGTCGGGCAGCTTGACCCAGAGGAAAATGCCGCCCTTCGGATCGTCGAACTCGGCCGCGGTGCCGAACTGCTCGTTGAGCGCATCCATCAGGGTATCGAGCTTTTTGCGCAGGCCGCGGCGCAGCGCCGGCTGGTGCGCGTCGAAATGCGCCGGACAGAACTCGCCCAGCACCATCTGCTCGAGCGCGCCGGATCCGGCGTCGGTCTTCAGCGCCAGCATGCGCGACAGCACGGCCCAGGGCGCGACGATGTAGCCGACGCGCAACGCCGGCGCGATCGATTTCGAGAACGAGCCGATGTGGATGACGCCGCCGGTTTGGCTCATCGCATACAATGCCGGCGGCCGAACCCCGTCCCAGATCAAATCGGAGTAGCAATCGTCCTCGAAAATCGGCACGCCGTATTCGGCGGCGAGCCGCAACAGTTCGAGGCGCCGCGCTTCGCTCAAGATCGTACCGGTCGGATTTTGCACGGTCGGCACCGTGTAAATGTATTTCGGCCGCACGCCGCTGTGTTTGAGTTCGGCGAGCGCGGCGGCGAGCGCATCCATGCGCATGCCGTCGCGATCGAGCGGGATGCCGATGGCGCGCACGCCGAGGCGAGCCAGCCGGGTCAGCGCGCCCTGATAGGTGTCCTGCTCGATGATGACCGTGTCGCCGCGCGCGAGCAGGATGCCGTTGACGAGATCGAGCGCCTGCAGCGAGCCCGAGACAATGAGGATCTCGTCGGCGGTGCAGGCGATACCGGCGGTGCGCTCGAGCTTGGCGGCGAGAAATTCACGTAGCGGCCGGTAGCCCTGCGGCCCGCTGTTGAGGCCGTAGGTGGCAAGCGTTCCGCCCTCGCGCTTGAGCACCGCATTGGCGGCGGCGACCAGCGCGTCGACCGGCAGCAGCTCCGAATCATTATGGCCGCCGATAAAATTGTACTTGGCAAAGCCGGTCCATTTAGCCGCCGCCGGCGGCAGGCCGGGCGCCAGCACTTTGGTAAAGTCGAATGCGGCCATGATGAGCCCCTCCCCACGGTCAAGCTAATACGAAATGCGACGGCGCGGCTACCGCGCGCCGCCGCGTAAATGCTCGACCAGCTGGCGGGCGTAGAGCGGCAGCTCCTTCATGGCGCGGATGCAGATCGTCAGCTCGCGCAAAGCCCAGGGATCGGTGAGCGGCACGATCGCGATCGCCATGGTGCGCATCACGCGCCGCGCGGTGGTCTCCGGCACGATGCCGATGCCGACCTTGCATTCGACCAGCCGGCACACCGCGTCGAAGCTGCGCAGCTGCACGCGCAGCCGCAACGGCCGTCCGATGCGCACGGCCTTGGCGGCGAGGAAGCGCTGCAGCGCGCTGGAGCGGTCGAGGCCGACGAAGTCGTGATCGAGCACCTCCTCGAAGGCGGCCTTGGTGCGTTTGGCCAACGCATGATCGCGGGCGACCACGAGCACGAAGCGGTCGCGGCGGAACGGATAGGTTTCGAGCCCACCCGCATCCACCGTGCCGGCGACGATGCCGAGGTCGGCGACGCCCTCGGCGATCAGCCCGACGATCTCGTCGGAAAGCCGCTCTTCGAGATCGACGCTGACGTTCGGGTGGGCCGCGAGAAACGAGCTGAGCGCTTCGGGCAGAAATTCGGTGAGTGCATTGGTATTCGACAGCACGCGAATCTGGCCGGCGAGGCCGCCGCTATAGGCGCCGAGATCCTCGTGCAGACGCTCGGCCTGACGCAAGATGGCGCGGGCGTGCTGCAACAGGGTGCGGCCGGCCTGGGTTGGCACCACGCCCTGGCGGCCGCGGGTGAACAGCGGCACGCCGAGCGCGTCTTCCATGTTGCGAATGCGCGTTGAGGCTGCCGCCAGCGCGAGATGCGCGCGTTCCGCGCCGTGGGTGATGCTGCCGGCCTCGGCGACGTGGCGGAACAGGCTGAGGTCGGTGAGATCGAAGCGCATGGGAGATTCGCTTCCTTCGTATTTTGCGAAAGCAGGCTTTGCAAAATGCCCATTGTAACTGTCACTTTCCAAGCTAATCTTTCGTGGAAGGCGAAACAAGCCGCGAAGCGGCGGTGTGACGCGCGCTCGCGGTTCGGATTTGCGGCGAGCCTTTGGATTGGCTAGGAACGCGCACATGCCGCGCGCCGGACCCGCAACAAAGCGGCCGGACTTCACGGACGGATATTGATGGCCGAAACACGTTCGCTCGACGGACGCGCCCCCGCACAGCGGCCGCTGTCACCACATCTGCAGATCTATCGGCCGATGCTGACGATGATGATGTCGATCGCGCATCGCATCACCGGCGCCGCCAATTACTTTGGCACGATCCTATTGGCGTGGTGGCTCAATGCCGCCGCCGGACTGAGCGGCTATGCCAGGTTCCAGGCGTTCGCCGGTTCCTGGATCGGCCGCATCATCCTGTTCGGCTACACCTGGTCGGTGATCCATCACATGCTGGGCGGCATCCGGCATCTGATCTGGGATACCGGCCGCGGCTTCGGTGCGAACGAGCGCGAGTGGCTCGCCGCCGCCAACCTGATCGGCTCGATCGCCATCACCATCATCCTCTGGGTCATCGGGCTTCTGGCGATAGGAGGCTCGCAATGAGCGCGCCCCGCCACATCCGCACGCCGCTCGCCCGCGTCCGCGGCTTCGGCGCCGCCCGCTCCGGAACCGACACGTTCTGGCACCAGCGCGTCACCGCTATCGCCAATGTGCCGCTCACCATCGCCGCCATCGTCATCATCATCGTGCTGCTCGGCCGCAATCAGACCGCGGTGGCGCAAATTCTCGGCTCGCCGCTCGTCGCCATCATCATGCTGCTGTTCGTCGTGTCGGTCACCGCCCATATGAGGATCGGCATGCAGGTGATCATCGAGGACTACGTGCAGAATGACCTGCTCAAGATCGTCCTGCTGCTGAGCAACTCGTTCTTCGCCATCATCGTCGGCCTGACCTCGATCTACGGCCTGCTCAAGCTCTCGTTCGGATTATGACCATGGCAGAAGGCAAAGCGAACGGCGGCAGCGGCGCGAGGCCTTCCATCAACGGCCGCGCCTATCCGATCGAGGATCACGTCTACGACGTCGTGGTGGTCGGCGCCGGCGGCTCGGGCTTGCGCGCCGTGGTCGGCTGCAGCGAGGCCGGGCTGCGCACCGCCTGCATCACCAAGGTGTTTCCGACGCGCTCGCACACGGTGGCGGCGCAAGGCGGCATTGCCGCCGCGCTCGGCAATATGGGTGAGGACGACTGGCGCTGGCACATGTACGACACGGTGAAGGGCTCCGACTGGCTCGGCGACCAGGACGCCATCGAATATCTGTGCCGCAACGCGCCGGAAGCCGTCTACGAGCTGGAGCATTGGGGCCTGCCGTTCTCGCGCCGCGAGGAGGACGGCAAAATCTATCAGCGCCCGTTCGGCGGCATGACCACCCATTACGGCAAGGGCACCGCGCAGCGCACCTGCGCCGCCGCCGACCGCACCGGCCACGCCATGCTGCACACCATGTACGGCCAGGCGCTGCGCCACGCGGCGGAGTTTTTCGTCGAATATTTCGCCATCGATCTGATCATGGACGACGATGGCCGCTGCCGCGGCGTGGTCGCGCTCAATCTCGACGACGGCTCGATCCATCGCTTCGCCGCGCAGATGACGATCCTGGCGACCGGCGGCTATGGCCGCGCCTATGCGTCATGCACCGGCGCCCACACCCAGACCGGCGACGGCAACGCCATGGTGCTGCGCGCCGGGCTGCCGCTCGAAGACATGGAATTCGTTCAGTTCCATCCGACCGGCGTCTATGGCGCCGGCGTGCTGATCACCGAAGGCGCGCGCGGCGAAGGCGCCTATCTGGTCAATTCCGAAGGCGAGCGCTTCATGGAGCGTTATGCGCCCTCCGCCAAGGACCTCGCTTCGCGCGACGTGGTGTCGCGTGCCATGACCATCGAGATTCGCGATGGCCGCGGCGTCGGGCCGAAGAAGGATCACATCTTCCTGCACCTCGATCATCTCGATCCGAAGATTCTCGCCGAGCGGCTGCCGGGCATCACCGAATCGGCGCGGATCTTTGCCGGCGTCGACCTCACCCGCGAGCCGGTGCCGATCGTGCCGACCGTGCACTACAACATGGGCGGCATCGCCACGAACTATCACGGCGAAGCGCTGACCAAGAAGAACGGCAATCCCGATGCCGCCATTCCCGGGCTGATGGCGCTCGGCGAGGCGGCCTGCGTCTCGGTGCACGGCGCCAACCGGCTCGGCTCCAATTCGCTGATCGATCTCGTCGTGTTCGGCCGCGCCGCCGCGCACCGCTGCGCCGAAATCCTCACGCCGGACGACAAGCAGCCCGAGCTGCCGAAGGATTCCGCCGAGCGGCCGCTGTCGCGGCTCGACAAGTTCCGCTTCGCCTCCGGCGCGACGCCGACCGCGCGGCTGCGCGACCGCATGCAGCACGTGATGCAGAACAATTGCGCGGTATTCCGCACCGGCGAAGTGCTGCAGGAAGGCTCCAAGCTCATCCATCAGGTGTTCGACGGCATCGGCGACGTGCGCGTCGCGGACCGCTCGCTGATCTGGAATTCCGACCTGGTCGAGACGCTCGAATTCGTCAATCTCATCGAGCAAGCCGTCGTCACCATGGATTCCGCGGTCAACCGCACCGAAAGCCGCGGCGCTCACGCCCGCGAGGACTTTCCCGATCGCGACGATACGAACTGGATGAAACACACGCTGGCCTGGCTCGACAGCAAGACCGGCAAGGTCACGCTCGATTACCGGCCGGTGCACACCCACACACTGACCAACGACGTGTCCTACATCGAGCCGCAGAAGCGGGTGTATTGAACCAACAAGGCTTTGGCATGGTCCAGCTCACACTGCCGAAAAATTCGAAAGTCACCGAGGGCAAGACCTGGCCGCGCCCGGCCAAGGCGGATGCTGTGCGCGAGTATCGCATCTATCGCTGGAATCCCGAGGACGGCCGCAATCCGCGTATCGACACTTATTATGTCGACACCGGCGATTGCGGGCCGATGGTGCTCGACGGCCTCATTTGGATCAAGAACAACGTCGACGCCACGCTGACCTTTCGCCGCTCCTGCCGCGAAGGCATCTGCGGCTCGTGCTCGATGAACATCGACGGCACCAACACGCTCGCCTGCACCAAGGCGATGAGCGACGTGAAGGGGGCGCTGCGCATCTATCCGCTGCCGCACATGGCGGTGGTCAAGGACCTCGTGCCGGACCTCACCAATTTCTACGCCCAGCACGCCTCGATCGAGCCGTGGCTGCGCACCACCTCGCCGACGCCGCAGAAGGAATGGCGGCAGAGCCACGACGACCGCCAAAAACTCGACGGGCTCTACGAGTGCATCCTGTGCGCCTGCTGCTCGACCGCGTGCCCGAGTTATTGGTGGAATGGCGAACGCTTCCTCGGCCCGGCCGCGCTCTTGCAGGCGCAGCGTTGGCTGGTCGATTCGCGCGACGAGGCGACCGGCGAGCGGCTCGACAATCTGGAAGACCCGTTCCGGCTGTACCGCTGCCACACCATCATGAACTGCGCCAAGGCCTGCCCCAAGCACCTCAATCCCGCCAAGGCCATCGCCGACATCAAACGCGTGCTGGTCGAGCGGCAGGTGTAGTCTCAACTCTCTCTGTCCGCTGGGAGAGGGGGCATGCTGGAACCAGCCACAGCGCCGCGCATTGCTCCCGCATGAGCGACCACCAAGATCACTTCGCTCGCGTCTGGGACATTATCGAGCGTGTCGGCGTGTGCATGTTGACCACGCACTCGGCGCACGGCCTCCGCGCGCGGCCGCTGCAGCCGCGGCCCGAGCGCGACGCCGGCCTGATCTGGTTCGTCACCGACCTGCGCAGCGGCAAGGGGCACGAGATCGAGACCGAAAGCGACGTCGGGCTCGTGTTCATGGACGCCGAGGCCAAGGCCTATCTGTCGATCACCGCGCGCGCCGAAATTGTGCGCGATCACCAAAAGGCCGCCGCGATCTGGAAATCGACCGACAATATGTGGTGGCACGGCCCGGGCGATCCGAACGTGTGCGTGCTGAAAGTGACGCCGCTGACCGCCGAATTATGGGACGGACCGGCGAGCAAAGCCGTCGCCGCATTCGAATTCGTCAAGGCGCAGCTCACCGGCGGCAAGCCGAATCTGGGCGAGAACCGGAAAGTCACCGTCGACCTGCGCTGAGCACTCGCCCGCCGCTTATTTGCTCATTTGTCCAGCTTCAGCTTGCGGCGCCGCTGCCCGAGCGTGCGAAGCCGCAGCGCGTTGAGCCGGATGAAACCTTCGGCATCGCGCTGGTCGTAGGCGACCTTGCCTTCCTCGAACGTCACCAGGTCCTGGTCGTACAGCGAATACGGGCTCGCACGCCCGACCACGCCGACGTTACCTTTGTAGAGCTTGAGCCGCACCCGGCCGGTGACGAAGCGCTGGCTGAGGTCGATCGCAGCCTGCAGCATCTCGCGCTCCGGCGCGAACCAGAAGCCGTTGTAAATAAGCTCGGCATATTTCGGCATCAGCTCATCTTTGAGATGCGCGGCGCCGCGGTCGAGCGTGATCGATTCGATGCCACGATGGGCGGCGAGGAGAATCGTACCGCCCGGCGTCTCGTATAGGCCGCGCGACTTCATGCCGACGAAGCGGTTTTCCACGAGATCGAGCCGGCCGATGCCGTGGCGGCGGCCGAGCGCATTGAGCTGCGCCAACAGCGCCGCCGGCGAAAGCTTTTTGCCGTCGACCGCGACCGCATCGCCTTTCTCGAAATCGACCGTGACGTAGTCCGGCTGGTCGGGCGCGGCGCCCGGATCGTCAGTGCGCGAATAGACGTAGTCCGGCACCTCTTCGGCCGGGTTTTCCAACACTTTGCCCTCGGAGGAGGTGTGCAACAGGTTGGCGTCAGTCGAGAACGGCGCTTCGCCGCGCTTGTCCTTGGCGATCGGAATTTGATTCTGCTCGGCAAAGGCCAGCAGCGCCTCGCGCGACTTGAAATCCCACTCGCGCCACGGCGCGATCACCGTGACGTCGGGCTTGAGCGCGTAGTACGACAGCTCGAAACGCACCTGATCGTTGCCCTTGCCGGTGGCGCCGTGGGCGACCGCGTCGGCGCCGACCTTCTCGGCGATCTCGATCTGCTTCTTGGCGATCAGCGGCCGCGCGATCGAGGTGCCGAGCAGATATTGGCCCTCGTAGAGCGCATTGGCGCGGAACATCGGAAACACATAATCGCGCACGAACTCTTCGCGCAAATCCTCGATGAAGATATTGTGCGGCTTGATGCCGAGCGTCAGCGCCTTCCGCCGCGCCGGCTCGAGCTCCTCGCCCTGGCCGAGGTCGGCCGTGAAGGTCACCACCTCGCAGCCATAGGTGGTCTGCAGCCACTTGAGAATGATCGACGTATCGAGCCCGCCCGAATAGGCCAGCACGACTTTCTTGACGTCGCCCTTTTTGGCGTCCTTGGCCATCACGATTCCTGAGGTAGCTGCAGTCGAATTGCGCGGGGACTATAGGCGTACGCACGACCGGCGCAAAGCTCTCCATGTTTAACCAAGTCCCGAGTCGCTTGAAATGACTCGCCCATTGGGCTACTTAAGGACATGATGGGCGGGAAGCGGTTTCAGACCGTCGCGGAGACGCGGGCATTCACTGAAGATATCGACGCCCTGCTATCTCACGCCGAGCGAGAGGCTGTGGTCACTGCAATTGCCGCCGATCCCGACGGCGGCGACCTGATCCCTGGCGCGGGCGGGCGGCTGGTCTCGGACATCAAGGCGCAAGCACAGAAGAGGATGAAACGATGAAGAAGCGCAGATTCGATCGGCTGGTGGCCAGCTTGGATGACGTGCGTCGTCACGTCGTTACCGGGCATTTCGGCGGACGGATCAGCAAGATCGACGTCGGAGCGGAGGATATCCGGGCCGTGCGCGAGCGCTCGGGCATGACGCAGCAGCAGTTTGCCAAAGCGTTCGGCATTGGGCTCGGCACACTGCAGAAGTGGGAGCGCGGCGAGCGTCGCCCGAGCGGCGCTGCCAAATCTCTCCTGCGCGTGATGCAAACAAACCTGCCGGTCGTGTTCAACGCGCTCGGCGTCATGCCGACGCGCCGCAAGCGCCGCGCCAAGCCGACGCGGCGCGCGGCCTAGCACCTAAGCCTTTCCGCCCTGCTGGCGCAGCACCACGGCGACGATTGCCCGCAACGCCTCGCCGGCTTTGACCAGCGGCCGCTCGACGGCGTCGTCGCTGAGCCGCGTCGGCTTCCAGCGGAAGATCAGCGCATAGGTGAGCCAGATCAGCAGGAAGGTGAAAACCCCGGCGAACACCACGTCGGTGAAAAAATGACCGCCGGCGGCGATGCGCAACAGCCCGATGGCGGCGCCGAACACGAGCGCGCCGCCGTAAGCCACCGCGCGCCATTGCGGCGGCGCCAGCGCCGCCGGCGCCAAGGTCCAGAACGCAGCCGATGCCTCGCCGGCGACGAACGAGCAATTGGCCGGGCACTCGCCGCGCGGATCCCACCACGGCACGAAGCGGTCGGTGCCGCCCAACGCCTTCACGTCGATCGGCCGCGAGCGAGGCCAGTAATCCTTCAAAACGCCGTTGGTCAAAAGGCCCGGTCCGAGCGCCAAGGTCAGGATCAAAAACAGCGCGGCGCGGCCGCGCACCAGCATGCGCCGCCGCGGCCACAGCAACTTGCCTACGATGGCGAGAAAGGCCGGCGCCACGAGCAGCGCAATCAGATAGCGCGCTCCGTCGCGCGTATGATTGACCCACGGCTGGGCGTTGACCTCGAAGATGCCGGTCTGCCGATCGAAAAAATGCGCCGAGATCGCCAGGTCGAGCTGCGGATCGGCGGCGAACAGCGCGCCCACCACAATCGCCACGACGAGCGCGATGGCGAGCCCGGTGCGGTTCATCTCCAAGCGCTCCGATCCCTAAGCCAACCGCACTGCGACCTGCCCGCCGGTCCTGACATAGGCGAGATACTCGAATGACCGGCCGGTGCGCGCCACGTACTCGGCAAACGCCTTGTATTCGCCGCGCTGCCAATCCGGATAATTGAAATATTCGTCGAACACGATGATGCAGCCGGCTTGCAGCATGTCGCCGAGCCGATCGAAGATGGTCTTGGTTGCGCTGTACAAGTCGCAATCGACGTGAATGAACGCGACTTTGCGCTCGCCATGATGCGCGGCAAATTGCGGCAATGTGTCCTCGAAAAATCCCTCGACCAGCGTCACGTTCGGCCGCACCGGCGGCAATTTTCCGCCCACCGAGAACGCGCCCTTCCTCGACCCGAGCGTCCAGGCTTCGGGCAATCCGACGAACGAATCGAATCCATACCAGTGGATATCGGGCCGCAGTTCGGCCATGCGGTTGATCGAGTCGCCTTTGTAGACGCCAAATTCAAGAAACAACCCGCTCGGCTTATCAGGGATTTGTGACAGGACGTAGCGGTACAGTTGATGACGGCCTTTGAAGTGGGCGGCATCTTGCAGGCGATCGCGCTCAAACGCGGCCGAGGCGCCGACGTCGCGAAAGGCGCCCATCAGATCGAGATCGGTAATGGCGATCTCGATCAGCTTGCGCAGATTGCGCCGAATAATCTCGCGGAGGCGAAATTTGCAGTCCTCCAGCCGCAATCGTAGCCATATGGTCGGCTGCCGACGCATTTGTTTCACCTCACGCCCGTGCCCGCGCAGCCGTAACTGGACAATCAGCATGTCCACGTCGCGCATCGTCATTTCCAGGCGCCAGCGTTGCGCCCGGCAACGAGCCAATAGACCAGCCCGCCGGCAATACCCGATGCAGCCAGCACCTCGCGCTCGCGCACGACAATGCTGTCCGGCCCACCGAGATAGCCGGCGAAATCGATACCGTAGCCGAGCCCGAGCGCCAACACCCCGCCGAGCACGCCGTACACGATGACCGAGCGCCAGGCGAATCCTTCGGTCAGCGCGATGACGAGCAGCGCCGGCAGCATCGCCAACGCCGCCACGATGGTGGCGCTGACGCCGATCACCCACCACAGCGCGACCGAAGGAACGTCCAGCGCGGCGACGTTCTCGCCGGCGGCCGACAACGCGCCGAGGGTGAGTACGGTCGCGGCCGCGGCACATGCCAACAGATAGGCAACCGCAATGGCGAACAGGCGGACCAGGACGGTCATGCGGCGCCGCGCGTCCGGCTCAATCGGTCAGCGCCATGGCGCGCAGTGCCAAGCGCTCGCGGGCCGATAGCTTTTCGGTCGCGCTCTTCAGTTGGCCGCAGGCGGCTAGGATATCGCGGCCGCGCGGCGTGCGCACCGGCGACGCGTAGCCGGCGTTGAACACGATCTCGGAAAACTTTTCGATCTGCGACCAGTCGGAGCATTCGTATTTGCTGCCGGGCCACGGATTGAACGGGATCAGATTGATCTTCGCCGGAATGCCTTTGATCAGCCGCACCAGCGCGCGGGCGTCGCCAAGCGAATCGTTGATACCCTTGAGCATGACGTATTCGAACGTGATGCGGCGCGCGTTCGACAGCCCGGGATAATTGCGGCAGGCTTCGAGCAGCTCGCGCAGCGGATATTTGCGGTTGAGCGGCACCAATTCGTTGCGCAGCTCGTCGGTGACCGCGTGCAGCGACACCGCGAGCATGCAGCCGATCTCGACCCCGGCGCGCGCAATATTCGGCACCACGCCCGAGGTCGACAGCGTGATGCGGCGCTTGGACAGGCTCAAGCCCTCGCCGTCCGCCACCACGTTGAGCCCGTCGCGCACCGCTTCGAAATTATAGAGCGGCTCGCCCATGCCCATCATGACGATGTTGGAGACGAGCCGGCGCCGCTCGCCTGCCGCTGCAGAGGGATCGGAAGACGCGCCCGAGCGGGCGGAGCTTGCTTGCGCCTGGCGGTCATCGTTCCAGTCGCCGAGCCGGTCGCGCGCCAGCACCGCCTGGGCGACGATTTCGCCGGCGGTGAGATTGCGCACGAGCCGCTGCGTGCCGGTGTGGCAGAACGTGCAATTGAGCGTGCAGCCGACCTGGCTCGAGACGCACAGCGTGCCGCGGTCGGCCTCCGGGATGTAGACGCATTCGACCTCGTGCGGACGGCTGCCGGTCTCGCCGGGCAGCCGCAGCAGCCATTTGCGCGTGCCGTCGACCGAGATCTGCTCGGCGGCGATGTCCGGGCGGGTGAGCGTGAAGCGCTCCGCCAAGGCGGCGCGCAGCTCCTTCGACAGCGTCGTCATCGCGTCGAAATCTTGCGCGCCGCGCACGTAGAGCCAGTGCCAGAGCTGCTGCACGCGCATGCGGCGCTGCCGTTCCGGCACGCCGGCCGTGCCGAGCGCATCCGCCAGCGCCGCGCGCGAAAAGCCGATCAGCGACGGCTTCTCCGGCGCCACGTAGCGCTCGAGCGGCCGCTTTTCGACGAATGCGGTCGTGGCTTCCGCTGGGTCTGCGGCTAGGGACATTCACACGGTCCGAGAGAACGGCGCCTCACAGCGGCGCCCGCCTATAGATAATCCATCCGCCGCGAACGGCGAGGTGCGCGCCGCCGCGCCGCGGCTACCTACATTCCTGGGCGACGCGGTCGAGCGCCTCCGACAAGCCCTTGAGCGCGTAGGTGTCGGTCGATTGCGTGCCGTGCGACGACATGCCCTTGACCACGGCCTGATCGCCCTGGCGCATGGCGTCGACCATGTGGGACTCTTCGGCGGCGTTCTTGATCCAGGCGCCGTCGCCCTGGGTGTACAGCGCAAACGTCGTCGAGCCAACTTCGGCGCTCGCCTCCGAACTGGTCTTGAACGGATAGCCGACGATGACCGAAACTTCGTTGCTGACCTTGTCGGCCGGGCGCGTCGAAATGAACATGTAGGGCTGGTTGCGCGGCCGGTCCGCCGGCTTGGTTTCGGCGCTGACCGGCTTGGCGATGGCGAAGCAGACTTTCTTGCCGCCGGGTGCGGCCGCGTAGGCGCCCCAGTCGCCGAATTGGCCGAGCAAGGTCGGCTTGACGCCGCCCGCGAGCGGCGCCGGCGCGGCCTCGTTTTCTCTCGGCTTGGGTTTGGGCGGCCGTTTTGGCGCCGGCTTGGCCGGGCCCGCAGCGCCCGGCTCGGGCCGTTGCTGCGCGCCTGCCGGCACGGCCAAGGCCGCCGCAACGGCCAGCGCCAGCAATACGGGCAATGCGCGGTGGATCGCCATGGGACCTCCCCAACCCCTGAGGAGTGATAGCAAACCTTCGCAGCCAGGCCAACAATCGGCCACAAGAAACCGCGGATCAAAGGCGCGGCATAGCGCGCTGCAGCGCGGTGTTGGACCAGGCTCCCAGCAAAATGTGCTAATCACGGCCCCCATGAAGGCTGTGCTCTGCACTCATTTCGGCGGCCCCGACGACCTCGAACTGGCGGATATAAAGCCGCCGCAGCCGGCGCCCGGCGAGGCCGTGGTGCGGGTCAAAGCCGCGGCGCTGAATTTTTTCGACACGCTGATCATCGCCGGCAAATACCAGCACAAGCCGCCGTTTCCGTTCTCTCCGGCGGCCGAATTCGCCGGCATCGTCGAGAGTGTCGGCGCCGCCGTGACCGACATCGCGAGCGGCGACAGAGTGATGGGCTACATGGGCTGGGGCGCGGCGCGCGACGCCGTCGCCATTGCGGCGCAGCAATTGGTCACGTTGCCGGAGGATCTCGATTTCGAGCGCGCCGCCGGCCTCACCGTCACCTACGGCACCACGCTCTATGCGCTGCGCGAGCGCGCCGAACTGAAATCCGGCGAAACGCTGGTCGTGCTCGGCACCTCCGGCGGCACCGGTCTGGCCGCGGTCGAGCTAGGCAAAATGCTCGGCGCCCGCGTCATCGCCTGCGCCTCCTCCGACGCGAAGCTCGATTTCGCCCGCGCGCACGGCGCCGACGCGACGGTAAACTACGCCGCCGAGAATTTGCGCGAGGCGCTGAAAAAACTGGGCGGCGAAAACGGCGTCGACGTGGTCTACGATCCGGTCGGCGGTCCTTATGCGGAGCCGGCGCTGCGCTCGCTGGGCTGGCTCGGCCGCTATCTGGTGGTCGGCTTTGCGGCCGGCGAAATTCCAAAAATTCCGCTCAATCTGGCGCTGCTCAAGAGCTGCGACATCCGCGGCGTGTCGTGGGGCGCCTGGACCAAGCGCGAGCCCCTGGTGCAGCGCGCACTGATGACCGACATCGTGCGCTGGTGCGGCGAAGGCAAGCTCAGCGCCCACGTCCACGCGGTCTATCCGCTCGAACAAACCGCCGCTGCCCTCAAGGCGATCGCCGACCGTAAACCGATGGGCAAGATCGTGCTACGCCCGTGATGGTGCTTCGCCGCGCAGCCGCGCGATCCGGCGCCGCGCCAACTCGCGATGCTCGGGCTTGATGTGCGAGGACACCGCCTTGAAGGCGACGCCGAGCACCGCAGCGTCGTCCGCCAAGCCGATCATTGAAAAATATTTTGGAATTTTCGGAACCAAGTGGTCCGGCACGACGAAATAAACCAGCGCGCCGACCAGCACGGCCTTCACATAGACCGGCGTGTTACGGTCGAAGGCGCAGTAATGCGCCGTCAATAATTCCTCGAGAAAGGGCAGGCTCGCGGCTTCGCGCAAAATCCTGCGCCACAGCTTGCGGCGCAGCGCCTCTTCGCTCGAGGCCACGCCGCGAGTAAGCGCGGCAAAATCCTGCCATGACGCCGCCTGCTGCCAGAACCGCATCTTTCTCCTCTCACCCTCTGCGCCGATGTCGAACGCAGCACACTATATATCATGATCAAACTAGGCCGATTCAACAGACCGTGTACTCATAAGCCGGATACCCGCAAGATGCCTTGACCGCGCCCGCCGAGCGGCACCGCACTAGGTCATCAACGGTCGGGGTTAAGCGGATGCTGTTCCCTAGATCCCGATGACAGGGAGCGCAGGGACGACTTTGTTCCTCGGCGCCTTCGCGGATAAAATCCCCGATCATGATCACGCTGTACTCCTATCCGGAGCTGTTCGGGGTCGCCGACAACAACGGCTATGGGCTCAAGGTGTTCGCTTTCATGCGGCTTGCAGGTGTAACCTTCCGGCACGAGCATATTTTCGATGCCTCGGCCGCGCCGCGTGGGCAATTGCCCTACATCGTCGATGATGGCGAAGCGATCGGCGACAGCGAGACAATCATCGCGCACTTGAACAAGAAATACGCCCTCGCAATCGACGCCGGGCTTGACGCCGCGCAGCGCGACCAGAACCTTCTGGTCACACGTCTCCTCGACGACCTCTACTGGGTGATGTCCTATTCGCGCTGGAAGGACGAGCGCTATTTTCCAGCATTCCGCGATGCCCTGTTGCGCCAGCATCCGGGCGTCACAGCTGACGGATTGCGCAAGGCGCAGGAGTTCAATTTCCAGCGCTATTATTATGCCGGCATTGGCCGCTACGCACCGGAGGCGGCCTATGCGCGTGGGTTTGCCGATCTCGGCGTGCTGGCGCGGCTGGTGCCGGCGGAAGGCTACGTTCATGGGCCGCGACCCACGAGTATCGACGCCGGCATCTACGGCTTCATCGCCAACATCCATTTTTATGCAATCGACACCCCGCTAAAGCGCTTCGTCGCGGCGCAGCCGAACCTAGTACGTCACTGCCTGGCGCTACACCAGGCAGTCATGCGGAATTAGCAGATGGCGCGGACGCCTTGTTGGCATTCTGCGTCGCTAGCCGACATCAAGTCGCGCCGTCGAGGTATTTTTCGAACGACGACACCGCAAAATCCCGCAGGATGCGTTCGATCTTGGGCCGCGTGGTGCGCAAGTTGACGTAGCAGGTGAAGCGGCGCCGCCGGCTCAGCGGCAGCCGCGGCTGGTCGGGATCGATCTCGCGCGGGTGAACGTAGAATACGATCGGACGACCCTCGCCGAGTGCGCGCCGCCCCATGGCCTGGATCAGCCGATATGGAAACAGCCGCAGATATCCGCCGCCGAAGAAGCACATCGGCGTTCGCAGCACGGGCACGACCGTAATGGGAAATTCGGTGAGCGCTCCCGCCGGCGTCTCGATGCGATGCGGCGCGTATTTCGCAGTCGTCAAGCCGCCCGTTTGGTGCGGCGCCGGGAATACCGACGAATCATACTGATAGCCCGCCGCTGCGAGCCGGTCGAAGAACCACGGGGTTCGCTCGGTGACGGAAAACGCCGGCGCCCGGTAGCCGCGCACCGCCCTGCCCGAGATGTCTTCGAGCAGTTGGCGCGACGCCAGTGCGTCGTCATAAAACTCGGCCGGCGACAGCTCGTAGGCCAGGCGATGATGATAACTGTGCGAGGCGATCTCGTGGCCCGCGGCGGTGGCCTCGCGCACCAGATGCGGAAATCGCTTGGCAAAATAGCCGACGAAAAAGCAGGTCGCGGTGCCGCCGCCTTGCGCCAGAAGCTCGAGCAGGCCGCGAAAATTCTTCTCCAGCCGGCTTTCCAGATGGTCCCACTGCGATGGCGGCGGCTCGTGTCCAGTCCCGGACAGATTGAACCAGTCTTCGACGTCGATCGAGAAAATGCTCTGCCGCACCTCAGAAACTCTCCGCGTCTCCCTTATCATCAAGCCGCCAAGGTCGCGCCGGGGGCCTTGTTTTCCAGATACCAGCGGTAAGTCGCGGCAATGCCGTCTTGCAGGGAAATTTGCGGCTTCCAGCCGAGCGCGGCGATGCGGCTTGAATCCATCAGCTTGCGCGGCGTGCCGTCCGGCTTGGTCGGATCGAACACGATCTTGCCGCGGTAATCGACGACGCCGGCGATGATGTCGGCAAGCGCGGCGATCGACACGTCGCTGCCGGCGCCGCAATTGATCGGCTCGTCGCCGTCGTAATTGTCCAACAGAAACACCACCGCGCGCGCCAAATCCTCGACGTGCAGAAACTCGCGCATCGGCCGGCCGGTGCCCCAGACCGCGACTTCGGCGCGCTCGGCGACTTTCGCCTCATGGAACCGGCGGATGAGTGCCGCCATGGCGTGGCTGTTGAGTGGATCGAAATTATCGCCGGGGCCGTAGAGATTGCAGGGCATGACCGAAATGTAGCGGCGGCCGTACTGCTTGCGGTGGGCCTGGCAGAGCTTGATGCCGGCGATCTTGGCGATCGCATACCATTGGTTGGTCGGCTCCAGCGCGCCGCTCAACAGCGCATCCTCCTTGATCGGCTGCGGCGCGAATTTCGGATAGATGCAGGATGAACCGAGAAAAACCAGGCGATCGATGCCCGCAACATGCGCGGAGTGGATCACATTGGTCTCGATCGCGAGATTTTCGTAGATGAAATCCGCCGGATAGGCGTCGTTGGCGTAGATGCCGCCGACCTTGGCCGCCGCCAGCACGATCGCGTCCGGACGATGTTGAGCCAACCATGCCTGCACCGCCGATTGCTGGCACAGATCGAGGCTGTCGCGGCCGGCCTTGAGCACGTCGTCGCCGCGCGCCGCGAGGCAACGCGCCACCGCGGAACCGACCATGCCGTTATGTCCGGCAACCCAGATTCTTTTGCCGCTCATGCGCCCTCACTAACCACCACCAAACATCTATCACGACCGGCGGCGCGGTCGCCAGCCGATCGTCCTCCTCAACGCGTCGCTTTCACGCGGTCGGCACCACCGCGTGCAGCATGTAGAGAAACAGCGAAACGCCCAAGAGTCCGATCAGTATGGAGAGCGCGAGGTCGAACCGCTCGCCCGGGCTTGGCATCGTCTCGTCGGTTTCGATGGCTTTGGCGGTCGCGGCGAAGCGGAAGCCGGCGATGACGATAGTCAAGACGCCAATGGCGACGAAGGCCAAGCCGGCCGCGTTGGCGAATGCCTGATTATGCGGGGTAATCGCCGGCAGCGTCCCGCGCGGTGCGGCGATCGACAGAAACAGGTCGAACTTTTCGATGACGAAACCGAAGGCCATGACCGCAATGGCGGTGCGGACCCAGGCCAGAAAGGTTCGCTCGTTGGCGGCGTGGTCGGTGTAGCGTTTGATCATGGGCGGTCCCGGCGATGCTGTGGGCGCAGTATAGCGCACCAGCCGGCTCGGCTCAGCCGCGGCATTGCGTGACCTTGCCGGACGGCCCGTTAGCGGGCAGGTTGCGGCGCAAAGCCGAGCAAGGGCGACCAGGGAGCGAGAAAATGCCGGAACCCGCACGCGAACCGCCGAGCTATGGCCGTTGGTACGTGCTGCTGCTGATCAGCGTGATGTACCTCATCACCTACCTCGACCGCGTCAACATTTCGACCGCGGCGCCCAGCATCAGCAAGGAATTCGGCTTCGACAAGGTCACCATGGGGGTCATCTTCAGCGCCTTCGTGTGGGCCTATGCGATCTTCCAGGTTCCCGGCGGCTGGCTGAGCGACCGCTTCGGCGCCCGCGGCGTGCTGGGCGGCGTCGTCACCTACTGGTCGATCATGACCGCCGCGACCGCCGCGGCGTTCAGCTCGGTGAGCTTCATCGCCATTCGCTTCCTGTTCGGGGTCGGCGAGGCCGGCGCCTTTCCGGGCGCCACGCGCGCGATGCAGCTGTGGTACCCGCAGGGCGAGCGCGGCCTGGTCCAGGGCGTCACCCACAGCGCGAGCCGGCTCGGCGCCGCGCTGGCGCCGCCGATCGTCGTGCTGATCATGCACTACCTCGGCTGGCGCGAGGTGTTCTACATCTGCGGCGGGATCGGGCTGCTCTGGTCGGCGTGGTGGTTCATCAGTTATCGCAACCTGCCCGAAGACCACCACATGGTGAACAAGGCCGAGCTCGAACGTATCCGCGGCCTCGACGAAAAGGGCGCGATCAAGCCGCCGCCGATCACCAAGCAGACCAACGTGCCGTGGGGCACATTGGTCAGTTCGCCCAACATGTGGGCGGTGATGTGCGCCTATTTCACCTACGTGTACTGTCTGTGGATTTTCTTGAGCTGGCTGCCGTCCTATCTGATCGAGGCGCGGCACTTCACGCTGATCAAGGTCGGCTTCTTTGCCTCGCTGCCGCTGTTGGCGGGCGTGGTCGGCGACACGCTCGGCGGCGTCGCCACCGATTGGCTGCTCAAGAAGACGGGAAGCGCCAAGATCGGCCGTCGGACCGTTGCCATCATCGGCCTGCTCGGCTGCGCGGTGTTCATCGTTCCGGCGGCGCTGACTGAGAACGCCTACGTCGCCGTGTACTGCCTGACCGCCTCGCTGTTCTTCCTCGAGTTCACTATCGGGCCGTCCTGGGCGGTGCCGATGGATACCGGCGGCAAATATTCCGGCACGGTGTCCGGAATGATGAACATGGCCGGCAATATCGGCGGCGCGCTGTCGCCGATCGTATTCGGCATCCTGGTCCAGTACGGCAACTGGCAGGCGCCCTTCATCGTCGCGGCGTGTCTCCTGGTAGCGGGCGCGGGGGTGTGGGCGTTCTGGCTCGATCCGGACAAGCAGATCCTCGAGGGTTGAGCGTGCCGCGCGCTCGCGCCACGACGAGAGCGCGACTTGTCAACAGTTCTCAACTGTGAGTGCACGCCGCTCGCCCACACTCGGAGGTCGTTGATTAACGGCGCGTAAATCGGTGTCCAGTAGCTAATGGGTAAATCGAGTGCCCATTGGATGCAGGGACGCCATGTTCCGGATTCTGTCCTGTCTGACCACGCAGCATGACTGGCGCCTGGTCGTTGTCGCCGGGCTGGTCTGCTTTCTTGCCAGCCTGACCGCAATCACCCTGTTCAATCGCGCGCGCTCGACCAGCGGCCGCGTGCGCGTCATTTGGATCGCAGCGGCCGGCGCCGCGACCGGCTGCGGCATCTGGGCGACGCACTTTCTCGCGATGCTGGCCTATGAGCCCGGCGTGCCTATCGCCTATGCCATCGGGCTGACGGCGTTCTCGCTGTTGGCGGCGGCGATCATTACGGCCGGCGGTCTTGGCGTGGCGGTGTTCGCACCGTCGCGTATCGGCGCGGCGATCGGGGGCGCCATCATCGGCGGCGGCGTCGCCTGCATGCACTATACGGGCATGTCGGCCGTCGAGCTCCCCGGCCAGGTCGACTGGGACATTCCGCTGGTCGTGGCCTCGATCGTTATCGGCATAGCGCTCGGCATGGCGTCGCTGGCGGTCGCGGTGTCGCGGCGCGGCCTCTCTGCGCTCGTGCTCTCCGCGGGGCTGCTGACGCTTGCCATCGTGTCGCATCATTTCACCGCGATGGGCGCGGTGGAAATCGTGCCCGATCCGACGCGGACCTTCACCGCCCTGTCGCTGTCGCCGGCGTCGCTCGCCATCGCCGTGGCCAGCGTCGCCGTGGCGATCCTCGGCATGAGCCTGATCAGCGCCTTCGCCGACCGCCGCTTGGACGACAAAGGGCAGTTGCTCGAGCTGGCGCTCAATAACCTGAGCCAGGGCGTGGTGATGTTCGACGCCGGCGGCCGCCTGATCGTTTGCAACAACCGCTATCTGGACATGTACGGCCTGTCGCCGGACGTGGTGAAGCGCGGCGCGACTCTGGTCGACATCGTCCAGCATCGGGCCAAGACCGGCTCGCTGCACCGTGATGCAGCGCAGTATTGCGCCGAGCTCATCGCCAACATGGCTTCCGAAAAAGAGGTCAGCTTCGTCAGCGAAGAACAGGACGGACGCGCCATCTCGGTGGTTAACCGCGCCATTCCGGGCGGCGCCTATTGGGTCGGCACCCACGACGACATTACCGAGCGGCGGTCGGCAGAGCGCAAGAACGCGCTGCTCGGCGAGCAGGAAACGCGCCGTGCGGTAGTCGATGAAGCCATCGCCTGGTTCCGGCAAAGCGTCGAAGGCGTCTTGAACACCGTGGCCGACAGCGTGGCGGCGATGAAATCGACCGCCGCGGCCCTGTCGGCCACCTCGAACCAAACCAGCACGCAGACCACAGGCGCCGTGCACACCTCCAACGAAGCCTTCGGCCGCGTCGACATTGCGTCCACCGCCGCCGAGGAATTGTCCGGATCGATCGCCGAGATCAATCGCCAGCTGTTGCGGGCGAGCGAAGTGGTGCGCGCGGCCGCCGGCGAGGCGCAATCGACCAACGCGGAGATCGCCGGCCTCGCCCAGGCGGCGCAAAAGATCGACGACGTCGTCAAGCTGATCCAGAGCGTGGCCGGACAGACCAATCTGCTGGCGCTCAATGCCACGATCGAAGCGGCGCGGGCTGGAGCCGCCGGCAAGGGCTTTGCCGTGGTTGCCTCGGAGGTCAAGGCGCTTGCGGTGCAGACCGCCAAAGCCACCGAAGTGATCGCGGCTCAGATCGCCGCGGTGCAGTCGTCGACGCAAAGCACGGTGCGCGCCATCGCCAGCATCACCGGCCGCATGCAGGAGATCCAGCAATTCACCGCCGCGATCGCGGCGGCCATCGAGCAGCAGCACGCCGCGACCGGAGAGATTTCTAAAAACGTCGCCGCGGCGGCGTCGGGCACCAAATCGGTGGTCTCCGGGCTGGAGCGGGTTTCCACGGGCATTTCCGACATGCGCAATTCCGCCGACACCGTGTTGGCGGCGTCCGATGCGGTCGAGAACGCGGCCGAAAGTTTACGCGGGAGCGTCGACGGCTTTCTGCGCAAGGTCGTCATGTAGGCCAGCTGCGGGAGCAGCCCAAGACAGCGTCGTCACTACATCGTCTCGCCGCCGAAGGTCGCGCGCTCGACGGCGTGCGGCGGCAGCACCAGGCGCTCAAGCAGGCCGATCAGCAGGAACAGCACCACGCCCAGCACCGTCAGCGCGACGATGCCGGCAAACAGCAGCGCCGTGTCCATGTTGCCGTTGGCGATCAGCAACAAATAGCCGAGGCCGCCCTGGCCGCCGACGAACTCGCCGACCACGGCGCCGACCACCGCGAACGTGATGGAAATTTTCAAGCCCGCGAAAATCGACGGCATCGCATTGGGCAATTGGATCTTGAAGAAGGTCGCGATCGGGCCGAAGCCCATGGACTGCGCCAGGTAGATCTTCTCGCGTTCGAGCGAGGCCAGCCCCATGGCGGTGTTGATGACGACCGGAAAGAACGCGATCAGGAACGCGATCAGCACTTTGGGCAACAGTCCGAAGCCGAACCAGACCAGGAACAGCGGCGCCACCGCGACCTTCGGTACTGCCTGCGAAGAAACCAGCACCGGATAAACGGCGCGGGCGAACGGCCGCCACAGATAGATGGCGAGCGCCAGCGGCACGCCGACGGCGACGCTGAGCGCGAAGCCGAGCAGAATCTCGAACGTGGTGCCGATGCTTTCCTTGATCAGCACCGCGGAGTTGGTGTCCATGGAGCGCAAAATCGCGCTCGGTGCCGGTACCAGATAGGCGGGAATCGCGAACAGGTAAGTGGCCGCCTCCCATATGACGAGCAGCGCCACCAGCATGCCGGCTGGATAAACGAAGGCGCCGATCCGTTCGCGCCGGGCGCGCTCGCGGCGCCGGCGCTGGATGCCGGCCTCGAGGCCGCCGCCGCCGGTCGCCGGGTCGCCGGCGAAGGCGGGCGAAGGGTTGGCCGCTTCGGTCATGGTGCTCTCCTCTCGCGCGCCGGCTTCAGTGCTCGCGCAGCACGCCGCGCGCCAGAAACAAATCCAAAATCTGCCGGCTGTAGTCGGCGAATTCCGGCGTCTCGCGCATCGCCAATGTGCGCGGCCGCGGCAGCTTGATGTCGATGATGCGGTCGATGCAGCCCGGCCGCGGCGTCATGACGACGACGCGGTCGGACAGAAACACCGCCTCGGCGATGCTGTGGGTGATGAACAGCACCGTCATGCGGCGCTCCGTCACCAGCGCCTGCAGATCGAGTACGAGCTGGTCGCGCGTGAGCGCGTCGAGCGCGCCGAACGGCTCGTCCATCAACAGATGGTCGGGATGATGAATGAGTGCGCGGCAGATCGAGACGCGCTGGCGCATGCCGCCGGACAGCTCATGCGGAAAGCGGTCTTCGAAGCCGCCGAGCCCGACGGTCGAGAGGAGCTCGCGGGCGCGCGCCTCGGCTTCCTTGCGGTTCATGGTGCGCGCTTCGGCCTGCAGCATGATGTTGCCGAGCGCGCTGCGCCACTCGAGCAGGACCGGGCTCTGAAACACGATGCCGATATCGGTGCGTGGCCGCGTGACAGCGCGGCCGCGCACCCGCACCGCGCCGCTCGACGGCGGCAACAGCCCGGCCGCGATCATGAGCAGCGTGCTCTTGCCACAGCCGCTCGGGCCGACATGGGAGATGAACTCGCCGCGGCCTTGGCTGAACGAGATATCGTTGAGCGCGCGCACTTCGCCGTCGCGCGTCGCATAGATCTTGGACAGATTCTCGATGCGCAGATACGCCCGATCGTCGTCGACGGCAGCGGTCACGCTCAATTGCGCGCTCAAGCCTGTTGCGGCGGCACGTACTCGGCGCCGGTGGGAACGAATTCGTTGGTAAAGACCTGATCGGTGGTCAGCCGCGCGGTGACGCCGCCATATTGCTTGAGCACTGCGATCGCCGCGGTCCAATCGTCATTGGAGCCCCAGCACAGCGATTTGTCCCGCGTATTCGGCGTCACCCAGGTTTTCCAGGACACCTCGAATTCCCGCTTGATGATCTCGACGTTCACCGTCTCGGAGTATTTTTTGACGGTTGCTGCGGCCTCGTCGGGATGTTGGCGGCCATAGAGGAAGCCTTTGATAGTCGCCGGCACGAATGCGCGCAGGATATCGGGGTCGCTCTTAATGAAGTCGTTGTGCGCAATGATGCCGTTCGAGACCACGCTGACGCCGTAATCGGCAAACCAGAACACGCGCACCTGTTTGTTGCCCTGAATTTCGATGATCGGCACATAGCTCTGCACGTAGGCGCCGATGGCGTCGACCTTGCCGCTGATCAGCGCCGGACCGAGGCTGGGCGGCGCCAGATTGACGATGGTGATTTTCGAGGCATCGAGCTTGGCGCCTTTGACGAAGGCGGGCCATTGCTGGAATTGACCGCTGCCGGCGATCATCGCCAGCGTTTTGCCCTCGAGGTCGTTGGGCGAATTTATGCCGGACCCCTCGAGCGTCATGATGGCGGACGGGTTGCGGCGATAGACGCTGCCGATGGTCTTGATCGACATGCCTTTGGCGATCCCGTTCGACGCAGCATAGCCGTCGGCGAAGCCGATTTGCGTTCCCTTGTTGGCGACCAGTTGCGCGGTATTGCCCGAGCCTTTGCCGGGGGTGATGGAGACGTCCAGTCCGGCATCGCGATAAAAACCCTGGTCGTGAGCGATCAGGAAGCCGACGTTCGGACCTTCGTAGACCCAGTCCAACGTCATGCTGACCGGCTTGAGCGCTGCCGCGGCGCGCGCCCGCAACGGCACCAGCGGCATGGCCAGCGCTCCCGCGGCAAGCGCCGACCGATTGAGAAAGCGACGGCGGGATATCGACCTGCGCTGCACAGCATGGGAGTTCATGAGGTCCTCCGAACGATTGGGCGTGCCGGGATGCAAACAGCATACAGGCAAGCTGGCGGCGCTGTCACCACGCGGCATGTCGCCGCTGCAAAGAAAGCAAAGAACGTGCCGGCAAGCTCAGGTGGTACGGCAAATGGCAGTTGCCTCACGGGCGGAAATTGCCGACCATCGGCGGACAGCGCACGTGCGAACTTTCGTGAGGAATTGCAATGGCCAACAAGGATCTTCGGGATTGGATCAAAGGCATCGAAGCGGCCGGCGAGCTGAAGATCATCAAGGGTGCCGAGCCCAAGGAGGAGATCGGCGGCTTCGTCGACATCTATCAGCGCCAAATGGGCAACCCGGCGTTGTTGTTCGATGACGTGCCGGGCTTTCCCAAGGGTCACCGCATCATCGCCAACATTCTGACTTCGGTGCCGCGCATCAACGTCGCGCTCGGGCTGCCGCCGCAGGCCTCCGAGATGGAGCTGATCCAATGGTGGCGCAACTACATGAAGCACGCGCCGTCGCATCCGCCGCGCGCCGTCAACGGCGGCCCGCTCAATGAAAACGTGCTCGAAGGCAAAGACGTCGACATCGAGAAGATACCGACGCCGGTCTGGCATGAGCACGACGGCGGGCCCTATATCGGCACCGCCTGCATGGTGGTGATGAAGGATCCGGATTCCGGCTGGCTCAATTACGGTTGCTACCGCATCCAGACCCATGCGCCGGACGTGGCCGGCATCATGATGTCGCCCGGCAAGCACGGCCGCATCATCATGGGCAAGTACCACGACCGCGGGGAGCCGTGTCCGATCGCCGTCGTTGCCGGCATGCACCCGGCGCTGTTCATGCTGGCGGGATTGGAGATTCCATACGGCAAGAATGAGCTCGAAGCCGGCGGCGGCATCCTCGGCGAGCCGGTCGAAGTGATCAACATGCCGCGCACCGGTTTGCCGGTGCCGGCCAATTCGGAGATCGCCTTCGAGGGCTTCATTCATCCCGACGACAAGGTGCAGGAAGGCCCGCTCGGCGAGTGGACCGGCTATTACGCGTCAGGCAGCGCGCCGGAGCCGGCGATCCGCATCGCCACCATGATGCACCGGAACAATCCGATCCTGATGGGCGCCATTCCGGCGGTGCCGCCGAACGACAACACGTTTTATCTCGGCACCTACCGCTGCGGCGCGGTGTGGAATCAGCTCGAAGCCGCCGGCATCCCGGAAGTCAAAGGCGTGTGGGCGCACGAGGCCGGCGGCAGCCGCTTCATGCTGACCATCGCGATCAAACAGCTTTACGGCGGCCACGCCAAGCAGGCCGGCATGGTGGCGTCGCACTGCCACGCCGGCGCCTACTGCAACCGCTGGACCATCGTGGTCGACGAGGACATCGACCCGACCAACATCAACGACGTGATCTGGGCGATGTGCACGCGCTGCGATCCGCGCATGCAGGTCGACGTCATCCACGGCGGCTGGAGCTCGGCGCTCGATCCGATGTGCTACGACACCGAAAAGGACCGCCGCAACTCGCGCGTCGTGATCGACGCCTGCATCCCGTTCAATCGGCAGAAGACGTTTCCGATCATCGCCCGCGCCAGCAAAGCGCTCGACGCCCGCATGCGCGCCAAATGGGCGAACGATCTACCGAAGGGGTTTTAGGGTGTGTTCCACACTCGCCTCCAGTCGAAGGCGAGTCTTAGTTGATCACTAGTCACACAAAAGACTATCTTTACTTTACACGGTGAAGTGGTATACTTTAATCAAAGACGTGTCGCCTCTGTGTATGCAACGTGGCAGGATAAGTTCGCTTATGTTCTCGCTCAATACTTTCGTCAAATGGATAAAGCACTCTCCGAACATCCAGTCATTCATCTTCCTTGCAGAATCCCTGGGAAAGCTCGCAATTATATTTGCGATAGTGAGCTATCTCATCGAATACCCTGATCGCATCAAACAACGCTACTATCAGGCTTGGCAAGTTATGAATTCCGCGCACTTGTCTAGTGGCGATGGGGGGCGAAAGAATGCAATCTCCGACTTAGTAGAGATCGAGAATGATCTACCAGGTCTTGATCTAACAAATGCGACAATTGAAAAATTTGATCTACGTGGCATTGTTATACCCTATTCGCGATTCAATAATGCATCGATCAAGGACTCGATGTTTTCCTGTAAGCCGCATCTTTTAGCTTCTTGCGATAGTACGGTAATGACTCGTGCATTCTTAGGTGGGGACTCTATTCAAACGCTAGTGCTTATCACCAATAATCATTTTGAGAAGGCTAAGATGGATGACTCTACATTGCAAAATGCAATATTGCAGGACAACATATTTGACAACGCTGAATTAGCAAGAGCATTCTTTTCATCTTTGACATTCAACTCAGCTAATTCTTTCAAAGGCGCGCATCTTGAACAAGCGCATTTTAGCAACGTGCAATTTGCTGTGATTGGGAGCGGTCAAAATATCAATATTGACTTTACAGATGCGAATTTGGATGGTGCCACATACGATGGTCAACCTATCTCTGCGGATGATCTGAGATCAAATGTCGTTCGTTTATGCCGAACAAAATTTTCAAATAATATCATCTCGAATCGCGATTGCTCACCTAAGTCGGTCACGCCACAATGAATTATGGCGAGGTTTCAACAAACGGTAATGGAGTCTTGTGGGTACCCCTAGATGATCAATCCAAAAGTGTGAATGTCAACAAGGTCGAGGCAAAAAGCGATGATGTCTACGCTACAACGAGCACGTCTTGCCGATCGGCAAATGCTGTTTAGGTACGTGTTGGTCGCCGTGCTTTGTTGCGGTGTCGGACCTTGGGCGTGTGGCCAAATAATGCCGACAATTCAAGCAGACGCGCGGTCGGCCACCTTTCGCGAAGGCGCGATTCTCGCTAAAGATGGGCAAGGGAATAACGTCGGAAATATCTCCGACATGACCATCACTGTGGTCGAGGATCAGGGGGGTAAGATGCGTTATTCTATTGATTATAATTTCTACAACGGATCTGGAACGTGGAGGGGTTCTCAGTCCGTGATTGTTGGCTTTCAAAACAACGAACAGACGACGCTTACGCAAGTATCATTCCCCTTAGATCGAGGTCACTGTGTCTATGGTCATCCTGAGCCGCGCCATGTAGAGGGGACGATGGAAAACATCTTTAGTCTCATTAAGAGTGTCGATGTTAAGGTCACTCCAGTAGTCGGGGTTCAGACCAGGTGTTGAGCACATTGTGGATATTGCTTGGAGCGATCCCGATATCACGAAACTAGCTAGTCATCCGGAACTCGTACTGTGGTCGAAAGGGGCACGTCGCGTACATAAAGACGCGGCCGCCAACGTCCCGATTTCAAGGTTAAGCGGACGCCGCGCAAATCTACCCAGAGTGATCGCCTGTGACCCCGAGTCGACATTGATCGCAGGATCTCGGGTCGGCAGCGAGGCGCTGCTCATCCGTTCTCTTCACGGGACATAAACCGCGGGGGCTTTTTGTGCTGCTGACCGCGGCCCCAGTCATCACGATACCAGTCATCACGATAAACCGTTGCCCGGAAGCCACGCTGCGGGAAAATTAAATCGATGCCTCAGGTGCCCTACTGAGCAATTACGTACTTATACGCATTCCATCGACGCATTCCACCGCGCACAAGTCCGAGCGTGACCGTCCGGCGGGCGGCTCGGCGGTGTCGGGGGTTTGCCATGAAGTTTGCGGCGCCAGGCAGTGCGCTGCGCGCGATCACGTCGGAGGCCGCGCGTTGCGCCAAGCCGTTTGCGGCCGCCGCATTTGCACGCGCAATTAATGTTCAACCGGGCAGCTGTTAGACCGAGTTACGTAGCCATGCGGGCGATTGCATTCGTATTGTTGGGCCTGGCGCTCGGTGGCTGTGCGCAGGGCGCGCTTGCGCCGGAGACGCAGGCGGGCTGGACGCCACGCGACAGACAATTGATGTCCCATCTTCCCTACGCGCAGGCTGAGGTTCCCGCAGACTATCGCCGGCACATCGTCGATTATCAGCGCAGAGAAGCCCCCGGCACGATCCTTGTCGATACCGACAACAAGTTTCTCTATTACGTGCTGCCGAAACGCCAGGCGGTCCGCTATGGCATTACGGTGGGCGAAGAAGCCCAGGCCTGGAGCGGTGTCGCCAAGGTTGGCCGTAAGGAAGAATGGCCGGCGTGGACCCCCACCGCAGGCGAACAGGCGCGGCTCGGCCCATTTCCCGCCCGTGTCCCCGGTGGGCCACGTAATCCGATGGGCGCACGCGCGCTGTATCTCTACTCGGGCGGCAAGGACACGCAGTACCGTATCCATGGCACCAACCAACCCGAATATATAGGCCAAGCGATCTCATCCGGCTGCATTCGCATGACCAACGAGGATGCGATTGACCTCTACAATCGCGTCTCGCTCGGTACGCTCGTCGTGGTCCTCGGCCCGACCAGGAATGCGCTACGGTAGGCGAGTTGTGCTGCAAACGTTGACTTGGTGCTATACTTTCCCAGCAATCCCGTGCGCTTCAGTGCAGCGGCATGGGTGCTGCCGAGGACGGCCGCGGCACTGGCGCGTGTACGATACAAGCTATAAGTACGCGCGCTAGTTCTCAGTCGCAGTGCAATGCCGTGCCGCGCTCAACCCTGTTGCGGCGGTATGTAGTCGGCGCCGGCCGGTACGAATTCGTTGGTGTAGAGCTGGCTAGTCGAGAGCGGCGCCGTCACGCCGGCATACTGCTTGAGCACCTGGATGGTGCCGGCCCAATCGGCGTCGGAGCCCCAGCCCAGCGGCTTGCCTGTGGTGTTGGGCGTGATCCAGGTCTGCCACGACAGTTCGAACTCGCGCCTGGTGACGGCGTCGTCGGCGGTCGGCTGATATTTCTTCACCGCGGCGATCGCTTCGTCCATGTGCTGGCGGCCGTAAATAAAGCCCTTGATCGACGGCGGCACGAAGGCGCGGATGAGGTCGGGATCGCTGTTGAGCAGGTCCTGGTGCACGATGATGCCGTTCGACACGATGGTGACGCCGGAATCGGCGAACCAGAACAGCCGCAGCTTCTTCTTGGCGCGCACCTCGATGCTCGGCGCGTAGCTGAACACGTAGCCGCCGATGGCGTCGACCTTGCCGCTGACCAGCGCCGGCCCGACGCCGGCCGGATCGATGTTGACGATGTGGATTTTGTCAGGGTCGATGCCGGCGCCCTTGACGAAAGCCGGCCATTGCTGGAATTGCGCGCTGCCCGCGGTCATCGCCACGGTTTTGCCTTCGAGGTCCTTCGGCGTTTTGATCGGCGATTCCTCCAGCACCATGATGGCGGCCGGATCGCGCCGGTAGATGGTGCCGACGGTCTTGATCGCCATGCCCTTGGCGACGCTGTTGGCGACCACGAAGCCGTCGGAAAAACCGATCGGCGTCGCCTTGCTGGCGACGAGCTGCGCCGTGGTGCCGGAGCCTTTGCCGGCGAGGATGCTCACGTCGAGGCCGGCGTCGCGATAAAATCCCTGCTCGTGCGCCATCAGGAAGCCGACGCTGGCGCCCTGATAGAGCCAATCGAGCGTGAACGTCACCGGCTTGAGCGCCGCCGCACGGGCGGAAAACGACACCGCCGGCGCGGCGAGCGCTGTGGCGGTGAGCGCTGAGCTTTTCAGAAAGCGGCGGCGCGACAGTGGCGCGCGGGCATGATGGTGAGGGCTCATGACGTCATCTCCGGACGATCGTTGCGGCGGATGCAGCATAGCAGAAGTCGTCATTGCGAGCGAAGCGACGCAATCCAGGGTCGGGTGCACTTAATCCTGGATTGCTTCGTCGCCCTTCGGGCTCCTCGCAATGACGGCTCGACTACGAAGCGCTCTACGCGCCGTCGAATTGCAGGATATTGAGCCCGGCATTGGAGTCGGTGAGATACATGACGCCCTGCACGTCGACGAAGCAGTCGCACGATTGAATGACGCGCGGCCGGTTCGGCCGCGGATCGGCCATGCGCTCGGGATCGCGCGGCACGAAATAGCCGGCCTCGCGCGGCTGGAACGGATTGGCGATGTCATAGACGCGCACGCCGGCATTGTGCATGGTGACGAATATGTAGCGCGAGCTTTGCAACGCGCCCGGCCGGTTTTCCCAGAGATTGTGCGGGCCGAAATTGCCGCCCTTCTTGCAATAGTCGGCCTCGTCCGGCACCGGCAGGGTCGCGATGCTGACCGGATTGTCCGGCACGCGCACGTCGAAAATCCACACGTAACGAAGGCCGAGGCTGCAATCGGCGAAATTGGCCTCGTCGGCGACGACCAGAAGATTGCGGTCGGGCAGCGGCAGCGGCGAATGGGTGCCGCCGCCAAACGGCGGATCCCAATTGCGGTGGCAGACGAGCTTCGGTTTTGCCGGATCGGCGATGTCGACGATCGCGAGCCCGCCGTCGCGCCAGGCGCTGTACGCGAGGTTGCCGGCGATCAGCGCGTGATGCAGCGCATAGCGCCTGCCCTTGGGCCAGCTCGGCGTCTCGCCGCCGCCGGTCCACATGCCGGGCAGCCAGAATTTGCCGACCACTTGCGGGCGCGTCGGCTCCGCCATGTCGACGATGACCAGGATGTGATCGGAGAATTCGGGAAGGTGCACCGAGACATAGGCGTAGCGCTCGCCGACATACCAGATGCGGTGCGGCCCCAAGCCGCCGAGCGGCAGGAACGCGATCTCGCGCGGCGCTTCCGGCCGCGCCAGATCGTAGACGCGCAATCCGGTGGTGAACTTTTGGCCTTGCAGCGCATCGCCTGACGTGCCCTGGAAATACGCTTCGTGGCTCACCTGCATGGTCCACACGCTCGGGCCGTTGACCGCCAGCAACAGGTCGCCGTGGGTCTGCAGATGGTGCGCGCGCGTGTTCGGCGGGCAGGGCATGAAATTGACCGGCTTCGGCTGCCGCGGATCGCGCACGTCGATCACGGTGATGCCGTTGGAAAAGCCGTGACCCACATAGGCGAAACCGCGATTGACCATGACCTGGACGCCGTCGCCGCGGCCGCCCTGGTCGGTATGGCCGAGAAACTTTATGTTGCGCGACGCGACGGCATTCATGACGAAGTCCTCCAAGACAGGTCCTCGATATCGCGAGATTTCGGCGGACGAATGCGCTAAAGAATCTCGCGTCCGATCACAGGGAAGAAACGATGGCGAACGCAACAAACTCGCACGGCATGATCGCGGTCGACAAGATGGGCGCCAAGGTCTTGTTCCTTAATCCGGCGACCTACGCGACCGAAATCGTGATCGACGGCTTTCCCAAGACCGTCCACGAATTGCTCATCGTGCCGGAAACCGGCCGGGCCTACGTGCCGATCTTCGGCGACGGCATCCACGGCCGCAATCCCAATCCGCAGCATTTGTTATGCGTGTTCGACCTGCACGCGCGCGCCCACGTCGCGACCATCGATCTTTCGCCCTACATCGCCCCGCACACGCTCAAGCTCGGCCCGGACGGGCTGATCTACATCACCTGCGAGAACAGCGCGGCGGTGGCGATGATCGATCCGGCCACCAACGCGGTGGTGGGCGCCATCGATTCCGGCTCGACCAACGGCCACCGCCTGATCATCGCGCCGGACGGCAAGCGCCTCTACACCGAGAACGAGGAGGACGGCACGGTGTCGGTGATCGATCTGCCGGCGCGCAAACTCCTCGGCAAGATCAAAACGCCGCGCCCGCTCGCCGGCATCGCCATTTCGGCCGACGGCCGCACCGTCGTTGCCGTCGACGACGCGCAACCGACCTTGTTCCTGATCGACACCGAAGCCGGCAAGGTCCGCGACGAGGTCGTGCTCAAGGACGTGCCCAAGGCGGCGCAGATCGCCCGTTACGCCCCCGACAACAGTTTGATCGGCGTCACCAGCCTCAACAGCAACACCGTGAGCCTGATCGATCCGTCGTTCCGCGAGCAGACCGCGATTCCGGTCGGCAGCCAGCCCATGGACATGGCCTTCCACGGCGATGAATTGTTCGTAGCCTGCCAGGGCGACGGCTCGGTGCATGTCGTCGACATACCGAACCGCCGGCATAAGACGAGCTTTGCAGCCGGTACCGGCTGCGAGTCGATCGGGTTTTTTTGATCCGTGGTTTGTAGGGTGGGTTAGCCGCGAAGCGGCGTAACCCACCGATGCTGCATGGTGGGTTACGCGCCTTCGGCGCTAACCCACCCTACAAATTCGCGAAATCGATCGGCTTGTGGCGGTCGAGCGTGCCACGCACCGGCGGCAGCGGATATTTCAGCCCGGTGGCGCAATTGAACAGAACGGCGCGCTCGCTGCGCGACACGCGGCCGTCGGCGAGGCTCTGCTTATAGGCCGCGTAAGTCGCGGCGCCTTCGGGACAGAGCAGCAAACCCTCCTCGCGCGCCACCTCGTCGAGCGCCGCCGTGATGGCTTCGTCGGGCACCGCGATGGCAAAACCGCCGCTGTCGCGCACCGCGCGCAGGATCAAAAAGTCGCCGATCGCCTGCGGCACGCGGATGCCGGCGGCGATGGTGTGCGCGTCCTCCCAGCGCGGCGCGTGCTCGGCGCCGGCCTCGTAGGCGCGCACCATCGGCGCGCAGCCGGACGCCTGCACCGCCACCATGCGCGGGCGCTTGGCGCCGATGAAGCCGATCGCCTCGAGCTCGGCGAACGCCTTCCACATGCCGATCAGGCCGGTGCCGCCGCCGGTCGGATAGAAAATAACGTCGGGCACGCTCCAGCCGAGCTGTTCGGCGAGTTCGAGCCCCATGGTCTTCTTGCCTTCGATCCGGTACGGCTCCTTGAGCGTCGAGGTGTCGAACCAGCCGACCTTGGCCTTGCCTTCGGCGACGATCTTGCCGCAATCGTCGATCAAGCCGTTGACGCGGTAGACGCGCGCGCCTTGCAGCGCGATCTCGCTCAAGTTCACTTCCGGCGTGTCTTCCGGACAGAACACCGTGGAGCGGATGCCGGCGCGGCTCGCGTAGGCGGCGAGCGCGGCGCCGGCGTTGCCGTTGCTCGGCATCGCCATGTGGGTGATGCCGAACGCTTTCGCCATCGACACCGCCATCACCAGGCCGCGCGCCTTGAACGAGCCGGTCGGCAGGCGGCCTTCGTCTTTGACCACAATCTCGCCGCCGAGTTTTTTGTTGAGCTTCGGCAGCGGCAGAAGCGGCGTCATCGCTTCGCCGAGGCTGACGATGTCCTGCACGCGGCGCACCGGCAGCAGCTCGCGGTAGCGCCACAGGTCGGGCGGCCGTTCGGCGAGCGCGTTCTTGCTCAGCGCTTTCTTGACGCCGGCGAGATCGTAGCAGACCAGCAGCGGCTTGCCGGCCCGCGATAGATTATGCACCTCGTCGGCGGCGTGGCGCTCGCCGGTCGCGGCGCATTCCAGATGCGTGACGAAGGTCGGCCGCTCGGTCGTCAGGTTGTCGTCGTGCTGCACGCGCGTCTCCGATAGCCGGCGCTTATGAATGAGCCGGCGCCGCGTCGCTGCGGCGGCCGTCGGCGTGCAAGATGAGAATATCGTAGACGGCGCGGTTGGCCGGCGTCGGCACGCCGAGCGCCGCGCCCATTTCGGCGACACGGCCGGAGAGCCAGGCCACTTCGAGGCGCTGGCCGCGCTCCAGATCGTGATACATCGACGAGGTCATGTCGGCCGGCAGTCTGTCGATGAAGGAAAACTGCTGCTCGGCGTAATCCGCCGGCAAAGCGACGCCCTGGGCGCGGCCAACCGCGACAGCTTCGCGCATCAGATCGAGCGTGAATTGCCGCGTCCGCGGATTGCCGCGGATCGGACCAAGCGGCAACCGCATGCTGGTGGTGGCGCCCGACGCTGCCACCAGGAACACGTATTTTTCCCACAGCGCGCGGCGGATGTCGTCGCTGATCTCGGCATTGATGCCGCCGGCAAGCGCGGCCTCGAGCAGCGCCTGCGCGCGCGGCGAGCGCCGCCCGTCGTATTCGCCGAACACCATGCGCTGCATGGTGCCGGTCTGTACGATGATGCCGGGCCGGCCGATCGCCGTCGCCATGTAGGCTGAGCCGCCCATTACCGCGCCGGCGCCGAACACGCCGCGCAGCACGTCGTCCTTCTGCACGCCGTTCTGCAGCGAGATGATTCCGGTGTCGGGCCCGACGATCGGCTTGAGCGACCGCGCCGCGCTCTCGGTGTCCCACAGCTTGACGGTGAACAACACGATGTCGACCGGCCCGCCGATCTCCTTCGGATCGTCGGTGGCGTTGACCTTGGGCAGGCGGATCGGCTCGTGCGCGCTCTCGATGGTCAGCCCGTTGGTGCGCATGGCGGCAAGATGCGCGCCGCGGGCGATGAACGTCACGTCGGCGCCGCCCTTTTGCAGCCGCGCGCCCAAATAGCCGCCGACGCCGCCCGATCCCATGATGGCAATGCGCAACGTCATCTCCTGAAAAGATCGTGCAGCCGCGGCCCGGCCGGACGCCGTATAAAGTGACGACTGCGCGGAGAGTCAACCCAGCAGCAACGCGCCGGCGAGGGCGAGCAGGAGCGCGGGCGGCATGACGATGACGCCGATGCGCAAGAACGCGCCGGCGCCGATGCGCTGGCCTTCGCGGCGCAGCGCCGTGAGCCAGAGGATGGTGGCGAGCGAGCCGGTGACCGAAAGGTTCGGGCCGAGATCGACGCCGATCAGCACCGCGCGGATCACCGGCTCGGCGGTGTGGTCGGCGTGGACCGCGCTGCCGGCGACGAGCGCGACCGGCAGATTGTTGGCGAGGTTGCTCGCGAGCGCGACGGCGATGCCGGCGCTCCAGGCCGCGGCGGCGATCGAATGCGCCGCGGCGTCGCGCAACGCCGCGCCGAGCGCCGCGATCGCGCCGGTCTGCGCCAAGGCCTCGACCAGCACGAACAGGCCGGCGACCAGCGGCAGGATGGCCCAGGGAATTTCGACGATCACCCGCCAGGTGTGTCGCGGGCGGCGGATCAGCACGATGGCGGCGGTGAGCGCGCCGGCGATGGCTGTCGGGAGGCCGAGCTGAATATCCAGCGCGGAGGCGGTGAGCAGCACGATGGCGGTGGCGGCGATGCCGGCCGCCGCGATTTTTCCGCCGCCCGACAGATGCGGCAGCGGCACGGCGCTGGCGATGGTTTGGCGCAGCGCGTCGCGCTGCGTCCAGCGCAGCAGCCCATAGGTGGCGACAATCGCCAGCGCCGATGGCAGCGCGAACTGCGGCAGCCAGTGCAAGAGCGGCGGCATGCGGCTGCCGTAGATCACGAGGTTGGCGGGGTTGGAGATCGGCAGCACGAACGACGCGGCGTTGGCGACCAACGCGCAGATCAGGAGATACGGCAGCGGCCGCTCGGCGCCGGCGGCGCGCGCCGCGGCGGCGACCGCGGGCGTGAGCACTACCGCGGTGGCGTCGTTCGACAGGAACGCGGTGACCACGGTGCCGACCGCGTAGGTCAAGGCAAACAGCCGGCGCGCCGAACCGGCGGCGTAGCTCGTCGCCAAAGCCGCGAGCCAGTCGAACAAGCCTTCGCGCCGCGCCACCTCGGCGAGCAGCATCATGCCGGTGAGAAACAGATAGACATCGGTGCCCTTGGCGATGCCGGCCAGCGCCAGCCCCGGCGTCACCAGCCCGAACACCACCAACAGCGCCGCGCCGGCCACCGCCCACACCGCCTCGGGCGCATCGAACGGCCGGAGGATCACGCCGCCCACCGCCAGCGTGGCGACGATCCAGGTGACGATGTGGGGGGTCATGAGGGGGATGCTTACGTGCCACCGTCTATTCGAAGATGCTTTCGGGGTTAAGTGGCAGCGTCGGATGTAGCAAGGGCCCTGGCGAATTATTTCCGGTGGAGCGCGGCCTCCGCAAAATTGCTGTTAGTTCGAAATATAAGCCCTTGGCATTCGTACAACTATTTGGCTATTGGTTGATCATGGTCAATCTTTTCGTCGCCAATACCGATAACGCGTGGTTCGACTTCCTATCTTTTGAGCCGAACGTCATCGAGGTGAATTTTTGGTGGCCTGGAGAGATGCCCTTTCGTGCCCTTCAGCCGGGAGAGTTGCTTGTATTCAGGTTGAAGAGTCCTCGAAATAAGATCGGCGGGTTTGGCGTGTTCAGTAGTCATTCGCCTTTACCAATTCAAATTGCTTGGGAGAGCTTTGGCCGTGCGAATGGCGTTGCCTCGTTCGAAGCATTGAGGCGCGCAATTGCCGCGTACCGTACCGACACGGTCGTCGGTCCTATGACAAATATCGGCTGCACAATACTTGTGGAGCCGGTCTTCTTTGCACCCGATTTCTGGCTAAATCTGCCGCCCTCTTGGTCACCGAGTATTCAACGTGGCAAAATGTATTCCACCGATAATGTAGAAGGTCTTGAATTGTGGAACGCGCTCCAGGATAGGGCCCAAATCTCCGCAGCACCTGTGGCTCTTGAGTTTGCAGAGGTGCAAGCTCGATACGGCGCTCCGGCATTGATCGCGCCTAGATTGGGACAGGGGGCATTCCGCGTGGCGGTGACAGAAGCATATGGCAGGCAGTGTGCGGTTACTGGCGGGAAGGTGTTGCCCGCTCTCGATGCAGCTCATATCAAGCCGTACAGCGAAGGCGGATTCCATACGGAATCAAATGGCATCCTGTTAAGAAAAGACATTCATAGCGTCTTCGATGCCGGATACGCGACGGTGGATGATAATTTTCGTTTTGTGGTCAGCAAGAAGGTCAAAGAAGTTTTTAATAACGGCGAGGAATACCTTCGATTGCACGGCAATAACATTCGGTTACCCAGTAAGAAGTCCGACTGGCCGAATGCAGATTTTCTTCGATGGCATAATATCAATCGATTTTTGAGCTAGCTCGCTCAGATTGCTTGCTGGTGGCCGGTTCCCACCACACACGACAGCGTTGACCCTGCTCGTCTATGTCGGGCAGGTCCTCATCGCTCGATCCGTCATAATCACAGACGCGGATCGGAAATGGATTGCCTTGCGTCCATTGCACTTGGCCGCCATGAACACCGACCGTGATGCCTGGATAGGGAGCAGTGTGAACGAGCTTAGCAGTCAGTGTGTCGATGGCGCCTGCCCGTTGGGGGTCTGACCTCCGGAGTGACGTCAAAGCATCCAGCAGGAGGCGACGCTCACGCGTATTTCAAGCCGATCCAGGAAATGCGTGCCATTTTAGAATCTCCAATGCGAATCGAGGAAATATTACTCCTTTGGAGGTGCTTTGGTAGCCTTATGCAAACTCACCGCCTCAGCTTCGCCGTGAACGAAAAGCCGCCGGCGCCGCAGCAGGGGCAGTTCAGGCCGATCAGGATGCTTTGCTTCTGCTCCTCGGAGAGGTCGGCGCGGTCGAGCATGCGGGCGGTCTGCTGCTCGAACAGCTGATGCAGCGAGAGATTGGTGGAGACGATGCGGTCGTCGGGCGCGAGCGGCGTATTTTCGGGCTCGGGCGGCGGCGCGGTTTTGCGCTTTGTGCCTTTGCGCGTTGGCGGCGGCTTGGTCTTTTTGGTCTTGCGCATCATGGTCCTGCTTCGCGCGTCACTGCCCCTCCCGGCGCGCTTTGCGCGCCGACCCCCCTGAAGGGGAGGGTAAAGCTACGTAGTCGCTCGCCGGTGCGAGGAGAACGGTTCGCGGCTCCTTTTGACATTAATTTTGCCCCCGGCGCTCACTTCTCCGCCTTCTTCATATAGCTCAGAATAAACACGCGCATGGCGGGCGGCACGGTGAGGCGCTCGCGGACGTCCTGGTCGAGATCGTCGCGCACCTCGTAGTGCGGCACGAACTGGATCGCCGTCATGGCGTCGGCGTCGTAGTCCTTGTCGTCGTTGAGCGCGCGCACCGCCTTGCGCAGCGCGGCCACCGCGGCGGGCGGCGAGCCGGGCGGCATGACGATCAGGCGCTGCAGTTGCCCGTTGATCGACAGATTGGTCTTGTACGCCTCCCACAATTCGCCCGACGGCGCGCCGCCTTTGACGGCACGGTAGAAGTCCGGGAACGTGGCGATCCCGGTGTGCGCCATGACGGCATACGGGCGCAACGTCTTGCCGTCGTAGGCGGGGTCGTACCATAGCGGCATCACCTTGCCGGTCTTCACCATGCTCGGCTCGACCACGCCGAAATAGGACGGCGAGGATTCCGAGTGCATGTTGATCTCGCCGTTCTGCAGCGCCAGCCGCGCGGTGTTGCTGGAGCGATAGCCGGTGACGTAGCGGTATTTCAGGCCGAGCATGTCGAAGGTCAGGCGCTGCAGCAGGTCTTTCGACGAATCGCGGCCGAGCCCGCCCATGATGAGACCGCGCGACCGCATCAGGTCGGCGGGCTCCTTCATGCCCGGCGGAATGTCGGTGCGGATGTAATAGACGGTGGTGCCGGGCTGGTCGGCGATGAAATCGTAGCTGCGGAAGTCGACGCGGAATTTGCCGGGGTCGATCAGATAATTCCACGCCGAGCCGGTGAAATAGCCGACCATGCTGCCGTCGCGCGGGCCGAGCTCGCCCAAGTAGGTGGCGCCGACCATGCCGGCGGCGCCGTCCTTGTTTTCGACCACGATGTTGGGATGACCGTCGATGTGCTTGACGATGTGCTTGGCCAAGAGCCGGCCTTCGATGTCGGTCGGCCCGCCGGCCGCGAAGTTGATGAGCAGCGTAAGCTGCTTGCCCTTGTAGAACGGCTCGTCGGCGCGGGCGCCGGCGCCGGCGCAGGTACTGGCCGCGAGCAACGCGCCGATCAGGCAGAACAACTTGCGCAGCATTCGAGCCTCACTTGTTCGCCGCCTTGATGTAATCGGCGAGGAAGCTGCGCACGTTTGGCGGCATCGCCAGGATCGAACGCACGGCCTGGTTCACGTCGGGACCGACCTGCCATTGCGGCACGAAGCCGATGGTGCGCATCGCTTCGGCGGCGTGGTCCTTGTCGGCATTGAGCGCGGCGACGGCGGCGGCGAGCGCCTCGCGCGCCGCGGCCGGCGTGCCGGGCGGGAAGCAGATCATGCGCAGCATGGCGCCTTCGATTGCGTTGATGGCGTGGTAATTGTCCCACAGCACGCCCGACGGCGGGGCGCCTTTGATTTTTTGGTAGAGCTCGGCGACCGGCAGAACCGGAAGCCCCTCCATTTGCGCCGCGGCTGCAGCGGACTCGCCCGCGTCGTACCACAGCGCGATGGCGCGCCCGCGCTCGATCAGGTCGGGCACCACGATGCTGCGGTAGCTCGGCGTCGATTCGGAAAACATGTTGATCTCGCCGCGCTCGAAGGCGAGCCGCGCCGGCGCGCTGGAGCGGTAGCCGGTGACGTATTTGTATTTGATGCCGAGCATGTCGAGCACGAGCCGGGTGCGGATGTCTTTGGAGGTGTCGACCGACAGCCCGCCGACGATCAAACCCTTGGCGTTGACGATGTCGGTCGCGGTCTTCATCCCGGGCGGCACGTCGCTGCGCACGTAGTTGACGGTGGCGCCGCCCTGGATGGCGACGAAGCCGTAGCTTAAGAAATCCGGATCGAAGCGCGACGGATCGAGCGCGTAGATGAAGCCGGTGCCGGTGAAATAGCCGACCATGGTGCCGTCGCGCGGCGCCGCGGCGCCCAAATATTTGGCGCCGACCACGCCGCCGGCGCCATCCATGTTCTGCACCAGCACCGGAGGCTCGCCGGCGATATGGCGGCCGATATATTTGGCGAACAGCCGGCCCTCGACGTCGGCCGGGCCGCCGACCGCGAAGTTGATCAACAGCGTCAGCCGCTTGTTTTTGTAGAACGGCTCGTCGGCGCGGGCGGGCGAAAGATGAAGTGCGATAAGCGCGGCGATGACGGCGAGCATGATCCTGCGCATGGCGTCTCTCTCTCCCACCTCTCCCCGCTGTGCGGGGAGAGGTCGTCGCGCGAAGCGCGGCGGGTGAGGGGGCGCTGCCGCGATTCTGAGCGAAGCGAATCGGGCTCTGAAGGTGGAGCTACTCCTGGCACTCAGGCAGCGGCAGCGCCCCCTCACCCCGACCCTCTCCCCGCGCGCGGGGAGAGGGAGAAAAGATCAAAACCCCAGCGCCTGGCCTTCGATGGTGCAGCGTCGCATCAGGCGCGGCTCGTCGCGCGGAAAATCTTTGCGCGCGTGAATCGACGCCCAATTGTCCCAGACCACGAGGTCGCCGAGCCGCCATTCGTGCTCGTAGACGATCGCCGGATCCTCGGAAATGGCGAACAGCTGTTCGAGCGCGGCTTCGCTCTCCGCAGCTGAAAAGCCTTCGATGCGCGCCGACATCAGCCGGCTGACATAGAGCGCCTTCTTGCCGGTCGCCGGATGGGTGATGATGATCGGCTGCTCGTGATGCAGAATATTCTCCACCGCGACCTTGCCGAGGTCGATACGCTCGCGCCGTTTGTAGTCGTGCACCTGCAGCACGTTGCGGCCTTCGAGCCGGTCGCGCAGCGGCCGCGGAATATTCTCGTAGGCCTGGTACATGTTGGAGAAGCAGGTCTCGCCGCCCGACGAGGTGAGCTTCATCGCGTACAGGAACGTGGCGCGGTGCGGCTGTGGGTAATAACTGGTGTCGTGGTGGAACCACATTTCGCCGTCGCCGAAGGCGCCGATCGGCTTGCCGTTCTCGACGATGTTGGTGACCATCATGAACGGCGTGTCGTATTCGCCGCCCGGCGAGCGGCCGTTGGCGGGACGGCGGCGGATGTGCACCTTGCCGAAATAGCCGGCGGCGCGGACCTGATCGGCTTCCGACAGCTCCTGATCGCGGAACACGACGACGATGTAGCGGTCGAACGCGTCGTTGATCGCCTTGACGGTCGCGGCATCGAGCGGCTTGCGTAGATCGACGCCGGTGATCGCGGCGCCGAGCGCCGGCGACAGCGGCGTAACCGACATTGTCTCAACCGGCATCGCCTCGACCGACATCGCCATGCGTTTTCCTCCATCGGCCGCCGCCGGTGCGCTTCTGCGTCGCTGGCGCGGGCGGCGCAAGTGTAGTCCTATCGGGCGCGCTGACAAGACGACCGCCGAGGCCGCAATGGTTCGCATGTCTCTGACTATCGCGCTCATCGCCGGCTTGTGCGCCGCGCCGGCGCGCGCCGATCCGGGCGCCGATTTCTACAAAGGCGCCGTGGTCAGCATGGTGGTGTCGACCAGCGCCGGCGGCGGCTACGACACGCTGGCGCGCGCCATCGCCCGCCACATCGGCAAGCATATTCCCGGCGCTCCGACCATCGTGGTGCGCAACATGCCGGGCGCCGGCGGCATCGTCGCCACCAATTACCTTTATGCGGCGGCGCCGCGCGACGGTTCGGTGCTCGCCCTCATTCAGAACGATCCGCCGCTCGAACCGTTGTTCGGCACCGGCGAGGCGCATTTCGATCCGGCCAAATTCAACTGGCTCGGCACGCCGAGCGTCGAGACCGCGATGGTGCTGATCTGGCACAGCGTGGCGGTGAATTCGGTGGACGACCTGCGCAAGCGCGAGACTGCGATGGGCGCCTCGGGCGCCAATTCGACGCCGGCATTCTTCGCCCGCCTCTTGAACGCCACCCTGCACACGAAGATGAAAATCATTCCCGGCTTTCCCGGGCAGAACGACGCGTTCTTGGCCATGGAGCGCGGCGAGCTCGACGGCTATCCGAGTGTGTTCTACAGCGCGCTGTCGTCGACGCGGCCGACCTGGCTGCCGGAGAAAAAGGCCAAGGCCATCATCCAATACGGGCCTGAGAAGCTGCCGGAACTGGGCGACGTGCCGTTCGCGCCCGATCTCGTCACCGACCCGGACGACAAGCAATTGCTGCAGCTCGCCTTCACCCCGCTGGCGCTTGGCCGGCCGTTGCTCATGCCGCCCGACGTGCCCGCCGAGCGCGTCGCCGCTTTGCGCAATGCGCTGATGCAAACATTCGCCGATCCGGATTTTCTGGCCGATGCAAAGAAAACCGGCCTGCAAGTCAATTCACCGCGCAGCGGCGAAGACCTCTTGCGCGCCATCGTGCGCGCCTACCAATCGCCGCCACAAATCGTCGCGCGGCTGCGCCAGCTCAATAAACCCTGAGCCTTGTCATCGTCCGCGGAAGCGGACGATCCAGTAAACGCCGGCGTTTTTGCTCTTGGTTGAGCCCAGTGAGTACTGGATGCTCCGCTTTCGCGGAGCATGACATGCTTAGGTTACTGCGCCGCCAGTGCGTCGGTGCCGGCTTTGGCGACTTGCGCGTCCTGTGACGATACGGCGCCGGAGACGCCGATGGCGCCGATGATCTTGCCGTCGACCACGATCGGCAGCCCGCCTTCGAGCGGCGTGATGTCCTTGAGCGCCAACAGGCGATTGCCGGCGCCGCCGCGGGCGATGGCGTCGTCGAGGTCCTTGCTCGGCCGCTTGAACTGCAGCGCCGTGCGCGCCTTGCCCTGCGACACCGCCACCGCGGACAGCTGCGCGTTGTCGATCTTGTGGAACATCACCATGTTGCCGCCGCTGTCGAGGATGGTGACGGCAATGGTCCAGGAATTCTTCGCTGCTTCGAGCTCGGCTGCCGCCATGACGCGCTTGGCTTGGTCGAGCGAGATCGGCGGCCCGTAGGGCGGCAGCCCGGACGCCTCGACCTGCTGGGCCAGCGCCGGTGCGACGTACCAGGGACATGTCCAAGAACATGCAGCCGCCAGCATCAACGCGCAGGCGAGCGCGAGCATTCGGGTCATCTGCGAAGCCTCCTCTGCCGGCGGCACAATAAGCGGGCGGCCGGTCCGGTGGAAGCGGCAGGAATCAGGAATCAGGAGTCAGGCATCAGGCATCAGGCATCAGGATCAGGATCAGGACGGCGGTTTGAGCGAGCCCAGTCCTGATCCCCTGATCCCTGATGCCCGACCTCTGATGCCTGACCCCTGATTCCTGACCCCTGATTCCTGACCCCTGATTCCTGACCCCTGACTCCTGATCCCTGACTCCTGCACCGGCTCGATAATCGCTATATTTACGGCACCAACCAGGAGATGCCGCCGTGTTCTCATTCCGCAAAAAGCTCGAAATGCCGGCTGCCGGCGATGCCCTGCCGGGTCGTCCCAATCCGATTCCTACCGCCGAGCGCCATTTTATCAACGGCCGCGCGCTCAGGGGCCCTTATCCCGAAGGCGCCGCCAAGGCGATGTTCGGGCTGGGCTGTTTTTGGGGCGCCGAGCGCAAGTTTTGGGAGCTCGGCGCCGGTGTGCTCGTGACCGCGGCCGGATATGCCGGCGGCTTCACGCCCAATCCGACATACGAGGAAGTGTGCACCGGCGGCACCGGCCATAACGAAGTGGTGCTGGTGGTCTACGACCCGAAGAAAATCTCCTACGATCGGCTGCTCAAGACATTTTGGGAAAGCCACGATCCGACCCAGGGCATGCGCCAAGGCAACGACGTCGGCACCCAATATCGCTCCGGCATCTATGTGTTCACGCCGGAGCAGCGCGCCGCCGCGGAGGCCTCGAAGGCCGCTTACGACAAGGCGCTCGCCGCCGAAGGCATGGGACCGATCACGACGGAAATCCGCGACGCGCCGCCGTTCTACTTCGCCGAGGATTATCATCAGCAATACCTGGCCAAGAACCCGCACGGCTATTGCGGGCTCGGCGGCACCGGCGTGAGTTGCCCGATCGGCACCGGCGTGGCGGCATAAATTCAACCGAATAGCGAATAGCAAGTAGCGAATGGCGAATAGCTTTGCCGCTATTCGCCATTTCGCTATTCGCAGCCGGGCAGAGGACTTTGCCCAACGCCAGGCGCCAGCCGGTGAAGGTTTGTTAACCATACCGGGCGTTAATCGGTTCGCGTTCGATTGCTTGAACCGGGCCGGATGGCGCGTATGCGGGTCACCCGCTCTTTGGCTTTATTGCTGGTGTTGGCGCTCGCGGTTGCCGGTTGCGCCGGGCAGCCGTCGCGGCAGCTCGGTGTCGCAACGCCGCCCCCGGCTGTGCCGGGCGCAACGGCCATGGGCAGCATCGACACTTACGTCTATGGCGCGCCGCGCGCGCCCGTGGCGGGCGCTCCAGCACCAGCTCCCGTCGAGCGCGGATTGTTTGCATCGGCGGCGCCGCCGCCTGCCGCGCCGGGACCGCTCGCACCGGCACCTGCTCCGGACGAACGCGGATTATTCGCAGGGCCGGTTGGGCCACCCGCCGCGCGCGTCGCCGCGCCGCGTGCTGCCGCTCCGATCAATGCCGCCGCCTATGCGCCCGAGCCGCGCAAAGCCTACACGCTCGACTCCGGCGACCGGCTGCGTGTCGTCGTGTTCGGCCAGGACGGCCTGTCCAACTCGTATCTGGTCGATGCCAGTGGTCACATCGCCATGCCGCTGATCGGCTCGGTGTCGGCGCGCGGGCTGACGACCGACGAATTGTCGAGCCGCATCGGCGAGCGGCTGCGCCAGGGCTTTGTGCGCGAGCCGCATGTCGCGGTCGAAGTCGAGGCGTACCGGCCGTTCTTCATCCTCGGGGAAGTGACGCAGCCGGGCCAATATCCTTATGTCGCCGACATGACCGTCGAGACGGCGGTCGCCATCGCCGGCGGTTTTGGGCCGCGCGCCTACCGCCAAACCGTCGAGCTCACCCGCATCGTCAACGGCCGGCCGCAGCAGATGACCGTGCCGACCAGCTATGCGCTGCGGCCCGGCGACACAATCAACGTCCACGAGCGCTGGTTCTGAACAGGGATCAGGAATCAGATTCCTGATTCCTGCTACTTTTTCACATTCTTTGCCAAAAACGCCATCGAGCGCTGCCAGGCGAGCTTGGCGGCGGCTTCCTGATAGCTGCCGCGTTCGTCGCAGTGGAAGCCGTGCTGGGCGTCTGGATAAACATAGATCTCGCAATCGGCGCCGCGCTTCTGTTTGATCGTCTCGACGTCGCTCATCGGGATCGAGGCGTCCTTTTCGCCGAAATGCATTTGGCACGGCACTTTCGGTTTCTGGTCGGCGTTCTTGGCGATCTGGCCGCCGTAATAGCAGACCGCGGCCGACAGGCCGTTGAGCTTGCACGCCGACAGAAACGAGATGGTGCCGCCCATGCAGAAGCCCATGATGGCGACCGGGCCTTCTTTCCTCAGCTCGTCGATGGCGGCCTGCACGTCGCGCAGCATTGCCCCCCAATCCGGATTGGCGACGAATTTGCGCGCATTGGCGATCTCGTCGGGCGAGTAGCCGGATTCGAAATTCGGCTGCTGGCGGTCGAACACCGCCGGCGCCACGGCCGCATAACCTTCGCCGGCCAGCCGATCGCACACCGCGCGGATATGATGATTGACGCCGAAGATTTCCTGAATGACCACGATGCCGCCCTTGGCCGGTGCGGCGGGATCGGCGCGGTAGGCGCCGAGCTTGAAACTGTCGGAAGCGGTGAGGTTGAAATGCTTGCCCAAGACGATCCTCCTGTGACTGAACGGAAACGACTGTCGCGGTGCGGCGCAAAGACCGACCGGACGGCGGACCATACACCGGCGGCGTAGCCGGTTGAAACGGTGCTGCGGGTCAATCCGACGCGGGCTTAAAGCCGCATCGTGGAGCGGTGCTCAGCGCGTGACGACGATGAAGTCCGTGCCGCTGCCGGTTTCGGGGCCGAGCCCCTGGTCGGAAACCACCAGCGAGGAGCCGGGCACGATCAGCTGCGAGATCTGATCGATCACATCCTGCGGGATGTCGATGCGGGCCAGCGCCTCTGCGGGCGTCTCGGCCGGCCAAGCGGACTCGACGCGCTCCTCGACGCGGACGCGCCGGCGCTCGCCCCAGGGTGTGCGTACGTACTTGAAGTGCTCAACCGTGCGGCCCGCGTCACCGGGCAGCGACACCACGTTCCAGCGCAGCGTCGAATGATCCGGCAGGTAATCCAGCGCCGTGAAGACATGGGTGCCGAGCGGCTGTTCGGGATGCTCGATCTGCACCGGCGCCTCAATGAGCGGCATGAAATTCTGCCGCACGTAAATCTTGCCCAACTTGCGACTGACAAAGATCGCGATCGGCCCGTTCTCGGCTTTGGCGACGCGATCGGGCTTGACCAGCGGCAGCGGCACGTCGTCCAACGCGATGGGCGCCGTGATGTCGGCCGGCTGTGTGGTTTTGGCTTCGCTCGTCGAGCCCGCGTTTGTCTTATCGGTCGCGTTGTTTGGCGCCTGGCTGGACAGTCCGGCCGTTCCGGAGCCCGCTCCGGCCGTCGTCTCCGCAGGAGCGGCCGAAGCCGGTGCTTGCTGTGTTTGTCGCGCGGTTCGGCCCCCCGGCGGATTGGCTTGCGCCCCATTTGCCGATGCGGCGACCGGGGCCGGGTCCGCATGCGCCGTGTTGGCCGCATCGGTCTTTGTGGCGGTACTGGTCTGAGCCGTTTCGACCGGCTTCGGCAGCGCCGCCATCGGCGCCGGCTTGCCCTTATGCGCGAACAGATGCGGGTCGGCGAAATCGACCGGCTGCAATTCCGGACCGGCGATGATCACGCGCATGCCCATCGTCGGCAGGCCCCACAGCTCAGCGGCGAAACTGTGCGGCATGCGGATGCAGCCGTGCGACGCCTGGTGGCCGACGCCCGGGCCTTCGTGCAGCGCCACGCCCGACCAGGTGATCCGCTCCATGAACGGCATCGGCGCGTTGCTGTAGATATTCGAATGGTGATAGCGGTCGCGCTGGATCACGCTGAACACGCCGAGCGGGGTGAGATGGCCGGGTACGCCGGTCGCCACCGGCACGTCGGCGATGTGCTGGCCGTCGCGGTAAAAGTGCAGCCGTTGCTGCCTGATCGAGATGATGGCCTGCATCGGGCCTTTCGGCATCTCGACAACCGGCCTCTTGGTATCATGCGGAGCTTTATCATGCGGCGCCGCGTGATGCGGCGGCCGGTGCTGGATTGGGAAATAATAATATTGGGCCGATGCCGGCGAGGCGGCCAGCGCCAGTCCGAGACCCAGCAGCCACACGTTGCCGAGCAGGATTGCTTTAATGCGGTGACTTGGTGCGAAGCCGCGGCGGGCGTTTTGGTGTTGCAATTTGGCAACCTTTGCTGAAACGAGCTGATGATTTGAGGGGCAAATCATACTGGACACCCCAACCTCCTGCCTATCCGCCAGCCGGCTATCACCCGAAATATCCCCGATTAGGGTAATCAAAAAACCGTGCTCAGCCACCGCCGCCCGCGCTGCGGTCTGTCCGATTAACCGCAGTGCAGGTGTCAGCCGGCGCGCCCCCGCGCCGTGAGCCCGAAGGCTTGCGCCAAGAGCTCGTAGGAGTGCCGGCGCGCGGCATGATCATAAACCATCGTTGTGACCATTAGTTCGCTGGCACGTGTCGCCTCGATGAGCCGCAGCAACCTGTTCTGCACCGCCTCAATGCCGCCAACGATGAGGCGGGCGCGATGCCGCGCGATGCGGTCGCGGTCGACCGGCGTGTAATCGTAGGCGGCGGCTTCCTCGGGAGAAGCGAGCGGGGCGTATTCGCCCTTGGCGCGGCGGGCGAAATGCAGATCGGCGCTCGAAGCGAGCCGTTCGGCCTCGGCGTCGGTATCGGCGGCGATCACCGCGGCGGCGAGGATCGCATAGGGCTCCGCCATGGTGGCCGACGGCTTGAAGTGCGCGCGATAGGTCAGCATCGCGCTTTCGGCGTCGTAGTCGGAGAAGTGATGGGCGAACGCGAAGCCCATGCCGACGGCGGCGGCGAGCTCGGCGCTGTAGCCGCTCGAGCCAAGGAGCCAGATCGGCGGCAGCGCCACGTCGGCGGGCACCGCGCGCACTTTGCGGAACGGATGGCCTTCCGGATAGCCGCCGCGTTCGAGCAGCAGCAGCTCCTGAAAGCGCTCCAGAAAATCATCACCCTCGCGCGCATCCTGCCGGGCGCGCAGCGCATACGAGGTGACCGGATCGGTGCCCGGGGCGCGGCCGAGCCCGAGATCGATGCGGCCCGGAAACAGCGCCTCCAGCACCTTGAAGCGCTCGGCCACCATCAGCGGCGCGTGGTTCGGCAGCATCACCCCGCCGGCGCCGACGCGCATCTGCCTCGTCACCGCCGCGATCTGGCCGATCATGATGTCGGGCGCGGAGCTGGCGATGTTTGCGAGATTGTGATGCTCGGCGACCCAGTAGCGCTTGTAGCCGAGCCGCTCGGCAAGCTCTGCCAGGTCGAGCGAATTGCGCAATGCCGCCGAGCCCGGCGTGGCGGTCGTGACCGGCGAGACATCGAGAACGGAAAGCGGAATCAAGCGCAAGCGTCCGGCGATGATGAAGGCGCATTATCGTATGCGCTCTTCGAGCGCGCTTCTATGATGCCTGCCGATTGCTGTGGCAAGTTCTCGCCCTGATCGGCGTCCGCGAAATCGATGGCTGCGTCAGTGAGTGCCGAATTGCGTGCCGAACGAATTGTCGAAGGTGTCGTCCGTTGCGGCGTTTTTGGTCGCAGGTCGTTTCTTCGCCGAACTCTGAATTTGCGGTGCGGTTTGAAACACCGGATTGTCGAACGTGTTAGCCGGTTGCACGGATGATGTGGCGGCCGGGGCGCGCGTTCGCCGCACGATGCGCTTTTTGACGATGTGAAGTTGCGCGGGCTTCCGCGCCGCTTTGCCGGCTTTCTGGGCAGGCTTGTGCGCGATTTTCGGCGCAGGTCTGGGCAGCGGCGTATCGGCTTCGGGCAGTGCAGGGTCGGGCGTTGCGACGTTCGCGATGCTGCCGGTGATCTCTGCGGGCTGTGCCGCCGGCGCCGGAGCGGCCGCGGCAGGAGGCGCTGCGGCGATTGGAGCGCCGGACGCCGGCTCGCTCACCTTCGCAACCGACGCATGCACTTGCGAGTGAGGCGCCGGCTGCGCCGGCTGAGCTAGGGCCGCCGCGTTCGCGGCCGGCGCTGGCGTCTCCTGCGCAGGCGCCGCGGTAAGCGATGGCGCCGCGGCTGCCAGGTCTGGTGCGGGAGCTTCCGCGGCGGCCGGGGCCGGCGCGCTTTGCGCTGGCGCGCCGCTCGCTCCCGGCGGCGCAGGCGGTATCGCGGCTTGTTGCACGGGCGGGGCAGCCGGCGCCGGAGTGAGCGCAGGCTGCGTGACGGCGGCGGTCACCGCGTTGCCGAGTGCGCCGGTCGCGCCGCCGATCACTCCCGGCGTTTCGATCACACGTTGGGCCGGCGCGGCATCGGCGGCGCGGGAGTCGCGCGGGGCGGCCGACGACGTTGCCACCGCCAGCGGTGCGTTGTGGCCGGCAGTGAGCTGCAGCGGCGCACTCTCGGCCGTCAACCGGTTGAGCGGCTCGCGGTTGACGCGCAGCGTGGCGAACACGCCGAATTCGCAGCTCAACACCAGGAGCGCGATGAACAGCGTCCCGATCAGCAGACGGACATTGGGAAACATGCGACCTCGCCGAACGCCCGCGCGCGATTCTTTCGCCACAGAGCACGCGTCACAATTTTCAGATCGCCGCGAGGCACGTAATGCCGGCCGCTCAGAGGCCGGCCGGCACGACCGAATCGTTTAAGACACTAGCTGAGTCGCGAAAAAGCCGCCGCAGATTTTCAGTCATAGCAACTCGCCTGGCGCAAACGTCCACACTTGCTGCGACGATGGTCGACGTCAGTGGGCGACCGGAGCTTGCGCGGGCGCCGCATCCGCCGTTGCCGGCGGTGAGCCGCCGGGCAGCACTACGACGCGGGTCCCGACCTGCACGCGGCTGTAGAGGTCCGCGATGTCCTCGTTGGTCAGGCGGATGCAGCCCGAGGACACGAACGAGCCGATGGTCGACGGCTGGTTGGTGCCATGGATGCGGTAAAGCGTGTTGCCGAGATAGAGCGCGCGCGCGCCGAGCGGGTTGCTTTCGCCACCGGCCATGAAGCGCGGCAGGTAGGGCTGGCGCTCGATCATTTCCTTGGGCGGGAACCAGTCCGGCCATTCTTTCATGCGGCTGACGCGCTCGGTGCCGGTCCAGGTAAAGCCCTCGCGGCCGACGCCGATGCCGTAGCGCAGCGCCTTGCCGTGACCCATCACCAGGTAGAGGTAGGTGTGCGGCGTATCGACAATGATGGTGCCGGCCGGCTCGCTGGTGACGTAGTCGACGAGCTGGCGACGGAATTGCGGCGGCAGCTGCTTGGGCGGTCCCTGCTCGGGCTGATCTTCAGGCGGTAGCGCCGCGATGATTGCCGGATTGGCCGGAGGCGGTGGCGGGCCGGCGGCCGGAGCCTGCACAGTGCCGGTTATGTCGGCCGAGGCCGGACCGGGCGGCGGGCCCGCGGGCCCAGCGCCGATTTCAGCCGGGGGACGCATGCCGAATCCGTCCTGCGCCGGTAGCGGCTGCGGCGGAAAGCGGCTGTCGGGCTCGCCGTACGGTCGGTTCGGCGGCGGGTAGGAGTCGCTCTCCTGTTGTGGCGGAGGCGGCGGTGCGTAGCCATACGGCGCGCCGTTTTGCGCGGGCGCGGCGCCGGGCGGCGGCAGCGGCGCGCTCGAATAAGATGGCTGCGAATAGCTGGGCGGCGGCGGATAATAGCCGGATTGCGGCGGGGCCGGCGCATAGCCCGGCGGCGGCGGTGCCGGATAGTATTGTGCTGTCGCTGCGCCGATGGAACCGGCGAGCGCCAGCGCGATCACTGTCAAGCTGATGCAAGCGCGCAAGGCAGATCCCCCAAAAGACCCCGGAGAACTCGTCCTGTTGTGCGTACAAGATTGGGCGGTAACAAGGCAACGGGTTACCGAAGGGCTCGCAATCTGCGCCGGCACGGGACGGTTCGTCAGGCGGCGCGCTGTTCCGCCCCATTGCGTAAACGATCCGCTAATGGGCCGAACGTGCGACCCGCTGGAGTGCGGGTTCCGGATGGGCTTGATCCGGCGCCCGCAACCCGACACATAATTCCTGATCCGCTTGCGGCCGGCGCACAACGCGGCAAGCGGATAGGGATCGGGCCTCGAAAGCTTGCCGCAGAAGGAAGTGCCAGATGCCGTCCGTGAGCGACTGGAAGATTCCGTCCGCCGCCCAACCAAAACCCGGGGATTACGGCTACGACCTCGATAACGCGCTCGCCGCAATGGTCGGGCTGCGCGCGATCATTCCGCCGGATGCTTTCACCGCGGAGACGTTGGGCACCGAGCGCGCCGGCCACGGCGTGTTCATTCGCGATAGCGGCCTTGTCCTCACCATCGGTTACTTGATCACCGAGGCCGAAACGATCTGGCTGACGTTGAGCGACGGCCGCTCGGTGCAGGGCCACGTGCTCGGCTATGATCAGGAAACCGGCTTCGGCCTCGTTCAGGCGCTCGCCAAGCTCGACGTGCCGGTGCTCGAAATCGGCAGCTCGTCCGCCGCGTCGGTCGGCGAGCGGGTAGTGGTCGGCGGCGCTGGCGGCCGCGCGCGCTCGGTCGCGGCGCGCATCGTCGCCAAGCAGGAATTCGCCGGCTACTGGGAATACGTGCTCGATGAGGCGATCTTCACCGCGCCGGCGCATCCGAACTGGGGCGGCACCGCCCTGATTGGGCCCGAGGGCGACCTCCTTGGCATCGGCTCGCTGCAGCTGCAGCACGTCGTCAACAAGGATCAGCCGCAGAACATCAACATGATCGTGCCGATCGATCTGCTGGACCCGATCTTCGACGATCTGCTCAAGACCGGCCGGCGCTCCGGGCCGCCGCGGCCGTGGCTCGGCCTCTACGCCACCGAAGTGGAGAACCGGCTCGTCGTCGTCGGGCTTGCCGACCGCGGCCCGGCCAAGAAGGCCGATTTGCGCAACGGCGACATCGTGCTCTCGGTCGCCGGCAAGGAGGTGCGCGATCTTGCCGGCTTCTTCCGCCGCATCTGGGCGCAAGGCCAGGCCGGCGTCGAGGTGCCGCTCACCATCTATCGCGACGGCAGCACCATGGACGTGCGCATCAAGTCGAGCGAGCGCAGCCGCTTCCTCAAGGGCCCGAGCTTGCACTAGCGGGTTACGAGCGAGCTGAATCGGCATCCGTCATTGCGAGGAGCGAAGCGACGAAGCAATCCAGAACGGCGCCGCCGCAATGGATTGCTTCGCTTAGCTTGTCATCGGGCCGGCCACTTCGGGCCGGACCCGTTGGCTCGCAATGACGGTTGAATGCGTTGACCTAAAATCATCACGCTTAAATTAAGCCCCTCGCAGCGACGCATTTTCTCGTTCTTCAAAGAGCGCCCGCAGCCCCTCCCGATACGTCGGATAGCGCAGCGTCACGCCGAGTTCGCGCTTGAGCTTGTCGTTGTTGACGCGGCGGCATTCCTGCCAAAAGCTTTTGGCGAGTGGCGACATCTCGGGCGCGGCGTCTTCATAAGCGATTTCCGGCGGCGGCGGTACGCCTAGGAGCTGCGCGGCAAACACCAGCGGATCGCCGGGCGGCGAGGGCTCGTCGTCGGCGACGTTGAAGATGCCGGACGCCTTGCGCGCCAGCGCGGCGTCGATGGCTTGGGCGATGTCGTCGACATGGATGCGGTTGAACACTTGGCCCGGTTTGACGATGCGGCGCGCGTCGCCGCGCGCGATCTGCGTGAGCGCGTTGCGGCCCGGGCCGTAAATGCCGGCGAGCCGCAGGATCGCGACCGGGATGCCGCGGCGCTTGCCGAAATCCTGCCAAACCTGCTCGGCGGCGAGCCGCTTGCGGCTGCGTTCGGAAGTCGGCAGCGGCGGCGAGGTCTCGTCCACCCAGTCGCCGCTGCGGTCGCCGTAGACGCCGACCGTGGACAGATAGACCACCGAGCGCAGCCGCTGCGCGCGCTCGAACGCTTGGCCGCAGGCACGCAGCACCGGGTCGCCGGTTTCGTCCTGCGGGATCGAGATCAGCGCCGCGTCGGCTTCGCCGACGGCGTGAATGAGCTCGGGCGACGCCGAATGGCCGTCGAACAGCAGCGCCTTGAGCCGGCCGGCGAGCCGCGCATTGAGCCATGCGGCGCGTTCGGCGCCGCGCACCGTGGCGACAATGCGGGCAAAGCCGTCGCCGTAGAGTCCGACAAAATGCTCCGCTGAATAGCCGAGACCGAAGCAGACAAGATTGCTCATCAGAGCCCCGCATCCGCTCCGGCGAGCGCCGCTCTCCATTCGTCGATCACGTCGGGATCCGTTTCGCCGCCGCGGTGACGTTCGGCGCTGCGCGTGAGCCGCGGAGGATCGAGGCGGCCGAGCGCCCACACCGCGGCGCCGCGCACCAGCGGCGCCTCGTCGGCGAGTAAGCGTTCGGCGCTTTCGGCAAGCGTGCGCTCGCCCGAATTGCCGATCGCGATCAGCACATTGCGCACGAACCGGGCGCGGCCGGTGCGCTTCACCGGGCTCTTGGCAAACAGCGCGCGGAAGGCGGCATCATCGAGTTGCGCCAAATCGGCAAGCAGCGGTGCTCGCAGATTTTCCCGCGCGGCCAATTTCATCTCGCGGCCGGCTTGCGCGAACTTGTTCCACGGACAAACCGCCAGGCAATCGTCGCAGCCGTAGATGCGATTGCCCATGAGCGGACGCAGCTCGCGCGGGATCGGGCCTTTGTGCTCGATGGTCAGGTACGAGATGCAGCGCCGCGCATCGAGCCGATACGCCGCCGGGAACGCGGCGGTCGGACAGACGTCGAGACAGGCATGGCAGCTGCCGCAATGATCGGCTTCGGCCTCACCGGGTGGCAAATCGAGCGTGGTGAAGATGGCGCCGAGGAACAGCCAGGAGCCGAGCTTGAGCGACACGAGGTTGGTGTGCTTGCCCTGCCAGCCTAGTCCGGCCGCCTGCGCCAGCGGCTTTTCCATGACCGCGGCGGTGTCGACGAACACTTTCACATCGCCGCCGGCCGCATCGGCGAGCCAGCGGGCCAGCGTCTTGAGCCGGGGCTTGATGATGTCGTGATAATCGTCGCCGCGCGCATAGGCCGAAATGCCGCCGCGGTCGCGCTGCCGCAGAATCGCCAGCGGATCGTCATCAGGCCCGTAATTCATCCCGAGCATGACGATCGAGCGCACCTCCGACCACAGCGCGCGCGGATCGCCGCGCCGCTCGGCATTGGCCGCCATCCAGGTCATGTCGCCGTGGGCGCCGGCATCCAAAAAGGCGTGCAGCCGCTCCGCCGCCAGCGGGATCGCGTCGGGGCGCGCGACGCCGACCACGTCGAAACCCAACGCGCGCGCTTGCGCGGCGAGCGCGCCTTTGGCCTCAGCCGGCGTCAGAAATCGAGATTGGCGTAGCTCGGCGACGGCGCCAGTCCGGGCAGCGTCTCGGTGAGCAGGGCGCGGAACGAGGGTCGCGACTTCACCCTCGCGTACCAGGCCTTCGCTGTCTCGTCTTCGTCCCACGGCACGTCGCCCAGATAATCGGCGGTCGACAAATGCGCCGCCGCGGCCAGATCCGCGTACGTCAGATTATCGCCGGCGAGCCAGTCGCGGCTGCGGATCAGCCAACCGATATAGGCCAAATGGTACTTAATATTGCCGCGCGCGGCACGCAGCATCTCGGTGTCGGGGGAGCCGCCGCCCTGGCTGGCCGGAATGAAACGCTTATAAACCCGTTCCATCACCAACGCGCCGCTCACTTCCTCGTAGAATTTGTCGTTGAACCAGCTCATCAGCCGCCGCACCTCGATGCGGGCGCCGGGTTCCGGCGGCATCAGGCGCTGGCGCGGCAGCTTCGCGCCGCGGGTCTCGTCGAGATATTCGGCGATCACCGCGGCGCCCGGAACCGGTGGCACACCCTCTTCGAGCAGAACCGGAGTAGTGCCGGCCGGATTGAGCTTGAGAAACTCGGTGCGCCGCTCCCAGGTCCGTTCCTCGACGAGCCGCGGCGCAAGCGACAATTCCTCGAGCGCGAGCCGCACGAAGCGAGAATGCGGGCAGAACGGATGATGGAACAGCGTCAGCATGCCGGCGCTTGCATCATGGCTTGGCCCTTTCGGGGCAACGAGGTAGCGGAGGATCGAACAGGGTGATGGTTAGAATTCGGTTACCGCAAAGCCAACACCTACATGGCAAGCGCTGGCGCCGGCAAGCCGTGTATGGCGCAGCCGCGTGCTTGCCCCGCATCGGCCGCTGCGCCACAAGTCCGTCGCAAGATTGCGGCAAAGGTTGAGCCGACGCGATCCGGGCGGTGCCCTGCCCAAAAGAAAATTCCCGCCGTGGAGTTCCCATGCACTTGGACCTGATCAAGGCGGCCTTCCTCGGCATCGTCGAAGGGCTGACCGAATTTATTCCGGTGTCTTCGACCGGTCACCTGCTGCTGGTCGGCCACTTCCTCGGCTTTGACGACGAGGCGTTCGGCAAATCGTTCGACGTGCTGATCCAGCTCGGCGCCATACTCGCGCTGCTGTCGATCTATTTCGGCCGGCTGTGGAAGCTCTTGCTCGGCGTGTTCACCGACCGCGAAGCGCAGCGCTTCGTCGCCGGCGTGTTGATCGCGTTCCTGCCGGCGATGGTGATCGGGGCGCTCGCCTACGGCATCATCAAGAACGTGCTGTTCAACGTCTGGATCGTCTGCACCATGTTCGTCGCCGGCGGCATCGTGCTGTTGTGGATCGACCGGCTCAAGCTCAATCCGCGCTATCACGACGCCACCAAATTCTCGCTGCCGATGTATTTCGGCATCGGCGTGATCCAGTGCCTCTCCATGGTGCCGGGCGTGTCGCGCGCCGGCGCCACCATCGTCGGCGCCATGCTGTTCGGCGCCGACAAGCGCGCCGCCACCGAGTTCTCGTTCTGGCTGGCGATGCCGACCATGGTCGGCGCCTTCGCCTACGAGGCGTTCAAGAACCGCCACGAATTCGCCGCCGGCAACGATGCGCTGCTCATCGCGGTCGGCTTCGCGGTGTCGTTCGTGTGCGGTTGGTTCGTGGTCAAGACGCTGCTCGGCTACGTGTCGCGCCACGGCTTCGCGCTGTTCGCATGGTGGCGCATCATCGTCGGCGCACTCGGCCTGATCGCGCTGGCGCTGGGGTTTTGATCAAAAAGCCATGTTTCCCGGATGCGGTGCAGCATAAGCGCGTTTACGCGCGTCTTCGACGCGCTGTGGCGGTGCACCGCCGATCCGGGATCGTCCCAAACTCAGCGTTTGAAACGATCCCGGGTCTGCAGCGCACCACTGCGTGCTGCGCTGCGCCCGGGAAACGCCGGGCTGACTACGCCGTGTGCGGGTCGAACTGGCCGGCCTTGCGGAAACGCCACAGGTAGGTCGGCACGATCGCCGCGATCGTCTCCGGCACGATGCCGAGGCCTTCGAGCGTGCGGCCGTCGCGCCGCGCCGCTTCCGACACGATGGTGTCGGCCTTGAGCAGTTCGACCTGATCGGGCGTGATCGGCGGTTTCGGCAAGAATTGCGCGAACACGGCTTGCGCCTTCAACGCCGCGAACGGCACCGGCACCAAGAGCCGGCGGCGGTGGATGGTGGCGAGAATGAATTCCATGATCTCGCGGAATGTGCGCACGTCCGGGCCGCCCAGTTCGTAGATCGTGCCGGGCTTGGCGTTGCCGTCGACCGCGCGGGCGACCGCTTCGCCGACGTCGCCGGCGAACACCGGCTGGAAGCGCGTATGGCCGCCGCCGGGCAGCGGCAGCACCGGCGCCAGTCGCGCCAGCGCGGCGAAGCGGTTGAAAAAATCGTCCTCGGGGCCGAACACGATGGACGGCCGCATGATGATGGCGCTGGGCTGCGCCGCCAGCACGCGGCGTTCGCCGTCGGCTTTCGAGCGCGCATAATGCGACGGCGAATCCGGATCGGCGCCGATCGCCGACACGTGAATGAGCGGGATGCCGGCCGATTGCGCCTCGCGCGCCACCGCTTCGGCGCCGGCGGCCTGGACCGCGTCGAAACGCTGATTGCCACGCTCGAACAGGATGCCGACCAGGTTGATCGCGGCGTCGGCATCGCGCAACGCCGCGGCGACCGAGTCCGGAAAGCGCAGATTGGCCTGTACGGCCTGGATTTGGCCGACCTTGCCCATCGGCTGCAGATGGCCGGTCAGTTCCGGCCGGCGCACCGCGACGCGGATGCGGTAGCCGCGACGAGCGAGCGCGCGCACCACGTGGCGGCCCAAAAATCCAGAGCCGCCGAACACCGTGACCAGCGTCTCGATTTTGCTTTTCGCCGTCATCGCCGCGCCAGATAGCGCAACCTTTTGGCGCTGTATAGGGCCGGCGCGGCGATCGATGTACGCCATCCCGGGGGCGGTCGCAGTCGGACTTCTTCCTCGTCATACGCGGGCTTGACCCGCGTATCCATGCTGACAAGCGGCGCGCGAGCGGCGCGCGAATTCGGCGCCCGCCTTCAATTGACAAGAACCGGACCGCTCCGTACCTATCCGGCACGGGCCCAGGTGGCGGAATTGGTAGACGCACTAGTTTCAGGTACTAGCGGGTAACACCGTGGAGGTTCGAGTCCTCTCCTGGGCACCACCTGGAGAATAAGCTATTGACGTTCCGCGTCTTTTTCAGATGATTGTCTTATCTTTCCTATAGGTAAGACAATAGGACGTTCGTCGGACGTTCCGCCCAGCTTGTGCATGGCGCGCTTCGCCAGCCGACGCCGATCCTCAGCGCGCATGTAATGCGATGCCATGCGTCCGCCGCTCCAACCAAATATCGCCTCTAGCTGCGCGACTGTGGCGCCACCGTTTGCTGCGTGTGTTCACTGCGATCTTGCGAACGCCGTGTGCCGATCCTGCAACGCTGGCTTGGCGACGGGCATCGCGGAATAGATTGCCGAATGACTCCTTCGTGAGCGGCTTGTCATTCTCGCCGACCTTGGTCGTACTTTGTTACTCCGATTGTATCGGCGTTTTCGGCCGGCGACGCAGGGCGAGAAAAAATTCACGCAGGCGTCCGCGCCTTTCTCGTCGAGCAGGCGCAGATAGGTGCCGAAATATTTTCGGGTGTGACGCAGATCACATTCCCTATGCGCGATGACCGTTAAGGTCTTTACGTAAATGAACGTGGTTTGGCAAATTAGGTCTCGGATGCGAAGGAGCTATATCATGACAACCAATACAAATAATTCGACCACTCCCGCGTCGGCTCCCATTCAATTCGGCACACCCGGCAAAACTTTGGCCATGACGCCGCAAGTGAAGCAGAGCATCGCTGCTATAAGGAGCGCCTATAACACTTATCGGCAGCGTGGCGGCAAGGAGTCAATTCGGGCATGGCTTCAGCCCCAGATCGAAGAGGTGTTAAAAGAACGCCAAACGACATCAGCTCAGACTCTCCAAAACAAAGGTGCCAAAAGAGAGGACAAGGAGGATGTCAGCGCTGGGACCGTATTAGGTATTTTAGTAGACGCTGCTCTTCTCACTAGCGGCCCATTTGGTCTTATTGTCGGAATAGCGATTGATGCGGTTGTTGAGGGCGGCGACGGCTCCGCTGACGGAGGCGGAGGCTCAGGCGACGGGTCTCATGGCGATAATCCCGGCGGCGGCGGATCGCCGGCGTAAGTGGGCACGGCGGTGATGGAGACGGCGGTTCAGTCGCGTTGGTTTGCCGCCTCTCCCCTGGGTACCAATGCAAAAAATCGATTTTGATTTTGCTCGGCCCACTACAGCAAAACGGAATCGCAACCTTCGTCGCTCCGTCACGATAATCTGACGTGCGGTGACACTCTACATGCCGGCTTTTCCCCGGCGGGCGAAATGTCACTCCCGCGCGGCCACCTGTTCCGCCGCTTTCACGTCGGCTGCGCTGCGGAACGTCATCACCGCGACCTTGCTGGATCGCGCGTAGGCGAACACCAGCTCTTTGACGTTCGGTTTTTCCAGGAGCGAGATGATGCGCACCTCGGTGCCGCGGGTCGGCAAGTCGAACAGCGTCCATTGGCCGGTCGCCGGTTCGTACTTGGCGATCTGATCGGTGGTCCACAGCGATGCCCAGACGTTGTGATCGTTGTCCGGAACGGCGTGGTAGGGCTGCTCCGTTGCCGGGTTCGGGAAGGCAATGAATTTCATCGCCGCGGTCTTGGTGTCGATGCGCAACAGATTGCCGCCCCAGGAATCGGCGACCCAGATCAGGCCACGATCGCGGTCGATGCCGATGCGGCGCGGGCCCTGCGACCACGGGAACGGCGTGCCGATATCCTTGGGCGCGTAAGTGGCATAGAACTGGCGATCGGCGCCGTTGGCGAGCTTCGCTTGTTCGGCGACCGGCGGCAGCTTCCATTCCACGGTCTTGCCGGTTTTGATGTCGCTCTTCTCGATGGCGTCGAATGCCATCTCGGTCCACCATGCGTTGCCGTCCGCGGTGCCGGCAATGCCATAGGATGAGCCGATCCCGCCATTCGCGGTGGTTGCGGTGACCGATCGGTATTCGGTGAAACGCGCCGTCTCGGGGTCGAGCCGCAACGCGCCGCGCACCGTCGTGCCCCAGATGTGGCCTTCGCCGTCGTAGCTGATCGTCACCGGCCCATCGATCGGCGATATGCCGTCGGGCGGCAGGAATACGTCGATCTTCTCGGTCTTCGGATCGATCCGCGCCAAACCGCCGCGCGGCATCCAGACGTTGAACCAGATCATACCTTTGCCGTCGCGCATGAGACCGTGCGCGTTGGCGGCGAGACCATTGTGGGCCGCCACCTTGAAGAATTTGACCTCGCCGGTCTTGGCATCGATGCGGCCGACCGAGCCGCGCTTGGTCGGCGCGATCACCGCGAACCAGAGATTGCCGTCGAGGTCGGCGGCGGCATCATGCGGCAGCGAGCCGACGCGCGACGGCGTCCCCATCATCCAGTCGCTGCCGTCGTTGGTCGACGTCCTGGCCGGCAAATCCTGGTCGGGATTGAGCGGGATGTCGTATTCGCGGAACACGACGCGCGCCGCCTCGCCCGCCGGCCGCGGCCGTGTGGTGATGCGAAACGCGCCGTCGTCCGGACCGCGCACCTTGGCGAGATAGTGGGCCAGCTCTTTCTGATGGAAGTCGAGCACCGGATTGATCGGCGCGTCGGGCCGATAGAAGCCATAGACGTTGATCGATTTCATGGCGCCGATGACGGCGTTCCAACCGGCTTCGTCGAAGCGGTGCTGCAGCGTGTAACTTGGCGTATGACAGCTGGTGCAGTTGTTGCGGAAGATTTGCTTCATCCGCAGATCGTCGGCGGTGTCGCCGGGCAGGCCGGCGAGAATCAAATCTCCGGGCAGCTGGATGATGCGCGCTTCGGTATCTTTGATCGGCGCAAGCGCGAAGTTCTGCTGCTTGACGGCGCCGAGCGCGATCTCGGCCTTCGCCGTGTTAAAGCCGATCGCCTGGGCCCACAGCCGGTACTGGCCCTCGGGCAAAGCAGGGAACACGTAGGCGCCGTTTTGGTCGGTGAAGACCGTCGTCGTGATGGTCTTGCCGCGTTCTTTGGCGGAGATCGTGACCCCGCCCATTGTCTCGCCGGCAGCGGAAGTGACCGTGCCATGCAGCAGGACGTCTGCCGCGGCCGGTAGCGGGGCGCATAGACCGAGCACCAGACCCGCGCACGCTAGCTTCATCGGCAACAGTGGCTTCATCGGCAGACGTGGGGTGAGCGCGCGTTGCTCAGTCATTGCCTGACCTTTCAGGATTGGCGGGCTTGCCCGCAGGCGACGCTGTGGACACAGGCGCGGGCAGCGCCGCAACGTAAGCGGCAATCGCCCGGATCTGCTGTTGGTCGAACACGTACTTGAAGCTCGGCATCTTCTCGGTGCCGTTGGTAACGAAAGCGACGATGATGTCCTCGTTGCCGCCGAACATTTGGCCGGACAGGCTCGGACCGTAATGTCCGGGCGACGTAAGCTGGGTGCTCACGTGGCAGACCATGCAATGCTGCGCGAACAAAGCGCGTCCGAGCTTTTGCGTTGGCGAGAGCGTGGCGCCGGCGGGGTAGGGTTGGGCCGATGCAGCCGCTGCGCCGGCAGCGAGCAACACGATTGCGAACAGCGTCGCGCTGCGCATGGTCCGGCGTCCTCCCCTGAGGGTGTTTTCCAGTCAGGCTACGCCGCGGTCGAGGGGAAAGGAAGTCGGCGAGGGATGAACCGCTCTGCGGAAGGCGCATGTCGTTAAGACAGCAAACAAACTCACCGCCCGCGGGTGCCGCCTTCGACCGTCACCCAGCCGCCGACCTTGACGCAAGCGTCGGTGCCGGGGACGTTGACGAAGCCGGCGCCGAATTCTTTGCAGGACTTTTTGGTCTGCGCGGTGGTGCGCGATTTGGCTCCGACTTGCGGCGACGACCATTTGGGCGGCGGATTGGGATTGGTGAGCGTTTGCGCGGCGGCGTCTGCAGCGGCGAGGCTCATGAGCAGCGCCGCCGCTGTGGTCAAAACAATCGCTCCCAGGAGAGCCGGGCTCCGGGCAGTCGTGCGCTTCATGGAGTGCGCCTCACGCGCTTTTGCCGGGGCGGCTGGACGCTAGCCAAGTTCGGCTGATCCATTCTAGGAGATCAGCCCGGCCCCTCGCAATTATGACAGGCTGGCTTATTGGCGTTTTTGACGCGCCATTTCGGGTGCGATATTCACGCCGCATGACCATCCGCTTTCATCGCGGCGATCTGCCGGACCTTGCTCACTACGCGAGCGCCCGTGCGGTCGCCATCGACACCGAGACGATGGGGCTTTCGCTGACGCGGGATCGACTCTGCCTCGTGCAGCTGTCGCCCGGTGACGGCTCGGCCGACCTGGTGCAGATCGCCGCGACGCCGGCCGCCGCGCCCAACCTCAAAAAACTCCTCGGCGACCGTAACGTGCTGAAGCTTTTCCACTTCGCGCGCTTCGACCTCGCCACCCTGCAGAAGACCTTTGGCGTCATGGCGGAACCGGTCTACTGCACCAAGATCGCGTCGCGGCTGGTGCGCACCTATACGGATAAGCACGGCTTGAAGGATTTGGTGCGCGAGGTGCTCGGCCACGATCTGTCGAAACAGCAGCAGCTGTCCGATTGGGGTGCCGCCAGCCTGTCCGAGGCGCAACTCGCCTACGCCGCGTCCGACGTGCTCTATCTGCACGCACTGAAGGACAAGCTCGACGCCATGCTGGCGCGCGAGGGCCGCGACGCTTTGGCGGCGGCCTGCTTCGGCTTCCTGCCCGACCGGGTGCGGCTCGATCTTGCCGGTTTTGCCGGCGAGGACATCTTCGCCCACTCGTAAAGCGGCTTTTTACCGTTTTTAGCCCCGCGGCCGTCCGTCATGTCGTGGCCCCGTCCGGGCCACATTCGCAGGCGACTCTTGCGCCGCAGGACCGTACTATGCGGCTCCGGGCCGAATCGGGGGCGGCGGTCCGAGGGGATAATCGTTTGACCAGCATCTCCTTCGCCGGAGACGAGGGTGGCGTCGCCTTGCCGGCGCGCCCGCCCGCCAATAGTGAGCGACTCTATCGGCGGGCGCTGCGCCACAGCCGGCGGGTTCGCCTATTGCGGGTGTGTCTCCTCGGCGCCGTCGTGGTCGTGGTGGCCGGCCTCGTCGTCGACAATTACTTGCCGTCCGTCGGGGTGATGCACTTGCCGGGCGAGATCGCCAACGTGCTCATCCAGGGCCCCAAGATCATCATGCAGAAGCCGCGGCTGACCGGCTACACCAGCGACGGGCGCGCCTACCAGTTAAGCGCCGAAGAGGCCGCGCAGGACGTCACCAAGCCCGATTTCGTGCAGCTCGCACGTATCCGCGCCAAGATGGAAATGGCCGACAAGAGCACCGTCGATCTGTGGGCGGACGACGGCGTCTATGACATGAAAGGCGACATCATCACGCTCAATAACAACATTCGCCTGGTGTCATCGACCGGCTACGAGGCGCGCTTAAGCGAGGCCGTAGTCGACGTGCGCAAGGGCAACGTGGTTTCCAAGACGCCGGTCGCGGTGAAACTGCTCGACGGGACACTCGACGCCAATGGGCTGGAAATCACCGACAAGGGCGACGTGGCTCGATTCATCGGTGACGTCCACATGGTGCTGCAGTCGGCCAAGCCGGACGGCAAGGCGGACCAGCCATGAGGCGCGCGCGATTGAGTCGAAAGTTTTGCTATTTCGCAGCGGCAACCATCGCGTTGATGATTTCGGCCTCGGCCGTGGCGCAAGGACCGCATCCGGAGCCCGGCGGTATCGTGCCGGGCGGACAGAACCAGGATCAGCCGGTCCAGATCGACGCCAAGACGCTCGAAGTCCGCGACAAGCAGAAGACCGCGACGTTCTCCGGCGACGTGCGCGTGGTGCAAGGCGACACCACGATGCGCTGCAAGACCCTCGTGGTCTTTTATGGCGAGGAAGTCGGCATCGGCGGCAACAAGCCGGTGGTCCGCGCCAAGACCTCGTCCGGCACGCCGCCGAACACGCAAAATATCCGCCGCATCGAGGCGCACGGCGACGTCACCGTCACCAGCAAGGATCAGAACGCGAGCGGCGACCTCGGCGTCTACGACTTGCACGCCAAGACCATCACGCTGAGCGGCAACGTCGTGGTCAGCCAAGGCAAGAACGTGATCCACGGCGAACGCGTGGTGGTCGATACCGTCACCGGCAATGCGCGGGTCGAATCGGCTCCCGGCGCCACGCAGGGCCGCGTGCGCGCGCTCATCATCCCGAACAGCGACAACGGCGGTGAGGGCAATTTCATGACCATCGGACCGGGACCGGGCCCAAAGCGGTGACCTTGCCGCCCCGCTGGGGCCGTGGGAGACAGGCGGGGCTTTTTGAGTCGCTCGTGTGCTGGCTCGAAACCATGCTGCGGACGCGCAGGCGAACTGCCGGAGATTGCGGGCTTGAACATCCTTTCCCATTTTCGCCGTGGCCCGGCCCGCAAGCGGCTTGCGGCGGTCGCCGACGATGAGGCCATTGATCTTGCCTCGATGGGCGGCGTCATCAACGGCACCTATGTCGACATTGCGAGCCTGCCGGCGCCGGCTCCGGTCAAGGCGCGCGCCAAGGCGCCGCCGCCGCAACCCGAGCGGACCGACCGCGAGCCGCCGGCACAGCAAGACGCACCGCCCGCCGTAAGCCGGGCGCGCCGTCGCAGCGACGGCAATGGCGCGGCGCGCACCGACCGCAAAGGCTTGCTGGTCGTCGAGGGCGTCGAAAAAAGCTTCGTCGGCCGCAAGGTGGTCAAGCACGTCAGCCTTCATCTGCGCCGCGGCGAAGCGGTCGGCCTGCTCGGCCCCAACGGCGCCGGCAAGACCACGGTGTTCTACATGATCACCGGCCTGATCAAAGCCGACCAGGGCAGCATCGAGCTTGACGGTTACGACGTCACCGCGCTGCCGATGTACCAGCGCGCCCGGCTCGGCATCGGTTATCTGCCGCAGGAGGCCTCGATCTTCCGCGGCCTGACTGTCGAGCAGAACATCCGCGCCGTGCTCGAAGTCGTCGAGCCCAATAAGAAGCGGCGCGAGCAAGATCTCGACGCGCTGCTCGAAGAGTTCAACATCGCGCGGCTGCGCAAGACGCCGTCGATCGCGCTCTCCGGCGGCGAACGCCGCCGCGTCGAGATCGCCCGTTCGCTGGCGACGCGGCCGAATTACATGCTGCTCGACGAGCCGTTCGCCGGCATCGACCCGATCGCGGTCGGCGACATTCAGGACCTGGTGCGGCACCTGACCAACCGCGGCATCGGCGTCCTGATCACCGATCACAATGTGCGCGAGACGCTCGGCCTGACCGACCGCGCTTACATCATCTATTCGGGCGAGGTGCTGATGGAGGGCGACGCCGACGATATCGTCAACAATTCGGACGTGCGCCGGCTCTATCTGGGCGAGGAATTCAGGCTTTAAGGGTTTTCGGCAAAATTGCCGCCGGAAAGCGGCGTGTTGCAGCGCAAAAAGGTTGACGGCGGGCGGTCCGAACTGCTCTACAACGTTTAGGAAGCAAGAATCGGACCAATTCGGCCGTCATGGCCCTGACCCAACGCCTTCAGCTTCGGCAGAGCCAGGCTCTGGTGATGACGCCGCAGCTGATGCAGGCCATCAAGCTGCTGCAGCTGTCGAATCTCGACCTGGCGGCCTACGTGGACGCCGAGCTCGAGCGCAATCCGCTGCTCGACCGTGGGGCGGAGGGCGAGGCCGGGCCGGCGGAGGCCGCCGAGGCGCAGCTGCCCAATGAGGCGGCTGCGGCCGATGGCTGGGACGCCAGCAGCAGCGATAGCGCGGCGGCGCAGGACGGGCAGCCGCAAGCCGCGTTCGACAATAGCGGCGGTGACGACGCCGAGCCGCCGCTTCCGGCGCGAGCCGCCGAACTGCCGGGCGGCTATTCGGAATGGGCCGGCGTCGGCTCAGGCGGCCGCGACGATGGCGACTACAATCTCGAAGCCTTCGTTCCGGCCGAAGCGACCTTGGCCGACTGGCTGCGCGAGCAGTTGATGCTCGCGGTGGCGGATCCGGCGCGGCGCATGATCGGCCAATACCTCATCGATCTGGTCGACGAGACCGGCTACCTGACCGGCGATCTCGACGCGGCAGCCGACAAGCTCGGCACCAGCGTCAGCGAAATCGAGGCGGTGCTCGCGCTTTTGCAAAAGTTCGATCCGCCCGGCGTGTTCGCCCGCGACCTCGCCGAATGCCTGGCGATCCAGATCAGGGAGCAAAATCGCTTCGATCCGGCCATGCAGGCGCTCGTCGCCCATCTCGATCTCGTCGCCCGGCGCGATTTTGCGGCGCTGAAGAAAGTCTGCGGCGTCGGCGACGAGGATCTTGCCGACATGATCGCCGAACTGCGCAAGCTCAATCCGAAGCCGGGCCTCGCTTTCGGCACGGCGCCGGTGCAGCCGATCGTGCCGGACGTGTTCGTGCGGCCGGCGCCCAACGGAGCATGGCTCGTCGAGCTCAACTCCGACACGCTGCCCAAGGTGCTGGTCAATCAAAGCTATTACGCCGAGGTGTCGGCCACGGCGCGGCGCGAGACGGAAAAATCCTATCTCGCCGAGTGCCTGCAGAGCGCCACCTGGCTGGTACGCGCGCTCGACCAGCGCGCCCGCACCATCCTGAAAGTGTCGAACGAGATCGTGCGTCAGCAGGATGCGTTCTTCGCCCGCGGCGTCGAGCACCTGCGCCCGCTCAATCTCAAGACCGTTGCCGAAGCGATCGGCATGCACGAATCCACGGTGTCGCGCGTCACCGCCAACAAATACATGGCGACCAGCCGCGGCATTTTCGAGCTGAAATATTTCTTCACCTCAGCCATTGCCGCCGCCCATGGCGGCGAGGCGCATTCGGCCGAAGCGGTGCGCTACCGCATCAAGCAATTGATCGACGCCGAAAGCGCCGATGACGTGCTGTCCGACGACACCATCGTCGAACGGCTGCGCGAGGCCGGCGTCGATATCGCGCGGCGCACCGTCGCCAAATACCGCGAAGCCATGCGCATTCCATCGTCGGTGCAGCGCCGGCGCGAGAAGCAGGTCGCAGCGTCGCCATGAAAGCCGCGGCCGGCGGCCTCGGCTCGGCGCGACGCCGACGCGGCGCTGCGTTGACTCCGCACGGTGCGATGCTTAGGTCGAATCAGGCGGGACCAGTGCGCCGTCATTGCCGGGCAATGGCGCGACTTGCGGAGGCAAGCATGTCGTTTCGCATTTCCGGGAAAAATCTCGACATTGGCGAAGCGCTGCGCGAGCGCGTCGGCGCGCGCATCGCCGAGGCCATGGGCAAGTATTTTGACGGCGGCTATTCCGGCCATGCCACGCTCCAGCGCGATGGCTTCGGCTTTCGCACCGAATGCGCCATTCATCTGGATTCGAAGATCACGCTGCACGCCGAAGGCGCTGCCGCCGACCCTTATGCGAGCGCCGACCAGGCGGCGTTGCGCATCGAAAAGCGGCTGCGGCGCTACCACCGCCGGCTCAAGGACCATCGCCCGGAGCGGCTGGACGGCGGCAATGCGGTCGATGCGCCGAGCTACGTGATCGCCGCGCCGGAAGACGAGACCGAGCCGCCAATCGAGGGTTTTGCGCCGGTGATCATCGCCGAATCGACAACGGCGCTGCGCCAACTGTCGGTCAGCGAAGCGGTGACGGAACTCGACATGACGGGCGCTCCGGTTGTCGTGTTCCGCCATGCCGTCCATGGCGGCATCGCCGTGGTTTATCGCCGTCCGGACGGGCATTTCGGCTGGATCGACGCGCGCTTTGCGGCGCCCGATCAAACCCATTGACGCGCTGGCACGCCGTCCTTATGGTCCCGCGGCTTTTCGGGCATGATCGCCAAACACGGACCGCCACATCCGAGCAAAGATCATGCGATGCAGCAAGCAAATCCGAAGATCGTCAGCCATATCACCGTAATAAGGCTCAAGCCGTAGGCTGCGGCCTCGTGCTCTCAGGTCCCACAATGCCGCTCACCGATCTCGTTGCGCCGAACGCTATTCTCCCGGCGCTCAGGGTCAACAACAAGAAGCAAGTCCTGCATGAGCTTGCAGCGCGCGCGGCCACATTGACCGGCCAAAACGAGCGCGCGATCTTCGACATACTGATGCAGCGGGAAAAGCTCGGTTCCACCGCCGTCGGCAACGGCATCGCCATCCCGCACGGCAAGATGGAAAATCTGCCGCGATTGTTTGGTCTGTTCGCGCGACTGGATCGCCCGGTCGATTTCGAGGCGCTCGACGGCCAGCCCGTCGATCTGATTTTTCTTTTGCTGGCGCCCGCGGGGGCGGGAGCCGATCATCTCAAGGCGCTGGCGCGTGTGGCGCGGCTGTTGCGGGATCCGGCGGTGGCCCACAAGCTGCGCGCCTCGCATGATGCGGAAGCGTTGTACGCGGTCCTGGCGATGCCGTCGGCATCGGCGGCGTAACAGGGACAGGAATCAGGCGTCAGGAATTCAGGCGTCAGGAATCAGAACGAATCGGGTTATCAGGAGAAGCAATCTTCCTGACTCCTGATTCTTGTTGCCTGATTCCCGATCAGTGCACGCTGACCATCTGGAGCTCTTGACTCCAGGCGTTGGCTTCCGCCGCCTCGCGGCTGTCGGTCAACATGATTGGCGTGCCATCGGCGGCGTGCAGTGCAAAAAGCTTCAAGCCGGGCGCGATCTCGGGCGCCTGCGGAAACAATGCCGGAACGTCCTCGGAACGGATCGTTTTCACATACGCAATGGTTCCATCGCCCAAATGGGCGAGCGCTTCCGGTGAAATTGCAGTTTCGATACGGTTCATTGTGTTTGTCATGGCCCTCGACTCCTGAGCTGATAACTGCGTCGAGTCCTCGCAGGTTTCATCAGTCGCATTCATTGATTGCAATCGATTTAACGATTCGTTCCGGCTGCGGACGCGCCAGATCGATCGACAGCAACCCGTTCTTCAAGTCCGCCCCTCGCACCTCCATCCCGTCCGCCAGCACGAAAACGCGTTGGAACTGCCGCGCGGCGATGCCGCGATGCACGAACTGGCGGCTTTTGTCGTCGTTTTGCCGGCCGCGGATGACGAGCTGGCTTTCCTCGATCGACACATCGAGCTGGTCGCGGGTGAAGCCGGCCACGGCGAGCGTGATGCGCAGCCGATCCGGGCATTTGCCGTCGCCCGGGATGCGCTCGATGTTGTAGGGAGGATAGCCGTCCGCCGCCTTGCCGACGCGATCAAGCACGCGCTCGATCTCGTCGAAGCCCAGCAGGAACGGACTAGAGAGCGACGAAACTCTGGACATGGTTTCAAAGTCCTTGACAGCGACTTTGCGGGCCCTTGCGGCGCCCTGATAGCCGCGCGGAACACCTTCCCGTACGGCGTATGGGTAATATGGCGCCGCAAAAGCCGGTGTTCAAGAAGGCGGAATCTGGGCACGCGCGTTGTGCGATGCGGCAAGCCGTTTTGGTTGAGCGGCGCGTTTACGCGGTTGCGCTCTGGCGCGCGCCCCGGACCTTGAGGCCGTCGCGCATGGCGGCGCGCAGCCCCTCGGTTGCCGGCCGGTTGGCCGCGAAGCTCTGCGGATCGAGCACGACGCCATACGCCTCACGCGCCGCCGCAACCGAAATGTAGCCCTGCCTGGCATCGGCCTCGACCGCTTCGATCGGCCGGTCGAGCGGTGAGCCATAACCGCCGCCGCCGCCCGAGCGCATGCGAAACGCATCGCCCGGCTGCAAATGGGCCACCAGCACCTTGGCGTTGGGGAAGTCGGCTTTCCACTTGCCGTCGATGCGGATGGCGACTTCGTTGCCGGTGGCGTCGCCGCCGCCGGCGAGCCCCCACGGCTTGCAATGGGCGCGCTCGACGTGGCTGTTGAACGTCATCGGCACCCGCGCCCGCACCACGCGTTCCAGGCCGAGCCCGCCGCGGTGCCGGCCGGCGCCGCCGGAATCGGCAATGAGCGCGTAGCGCTCGACCACGAGCGGGAATTTCACCTCGGACTGCTCACTCGGCGAATTGTGGGTGTCGCCATCGTTGATGCATACCGTTCCGGAGACGCCGTCCTCGCTGCGCTTGGCGCCCCAGCCGCCGCCGAGCGGACCGAAATTGGCGAGAAAGAATTCCGCCGTCCCGGTGTTGATGCCGTGACAGGCGGCGATCACCAGATCGGCGTGGTGACCGGCGATGACGCGATCCGGGATGACCGGCGCCAGCGCCTTGAACACCGTGTCGACGATGGTCATCGGATAGGTCATCCACCAGCGCATCGGCGCCGGCCGCACCGCGCTCACCACCCGGCCCGGCGGCACGATGGCCTTGAGGCTGCGGAACGAGCCGTCGTTGATCGGATAGTCGGTCGGCGAGGTGAGGCACTTGTAGGCCACCTGCGAGCAGGCATGGCCGGTGGTGACGCCGGAATTGAACGAGCCGCGTACCTGGCGCGACACCTCGCTCAAGTCGACAATCATCTCCTCGCCCTTGACGATGACGCGGACGCGGATCGGCACTTTCTTGCCGATTTCGATGCCGTCGTCGTCCATGAACGATTCCGCTTCGTAGACGCCGTCCGGGATCGATTTGGTGCGGGCGCGCGCCATCACTTCCGAATGGTCCATGATGGCCGCAATCGCGCCGAGCACGTTGTCGCGGCCGTAGCGCTCGACCAGTTCGAGAAATCGCCGTTCGCCGGTTTTCACCGCGGTGACCTGGGCGCGCAGGTCGCCCATGGCGCGGCTCGGCAGCCGCATGTTCTGCTTGATGACCTCGATCAGCGTTTCGTTCGGTTCGCCGCGGTCGTGCAGCTTCAGGATCGGTATCTGCAGCCCTTCCGAAAAAATATCGGTGGTGATGCCGCCGAGCGTGCCGCCGATGTCGAGCCAATGCGCCATGCAGCAGGAGAAGCCGACCAGCACGTCTCGATGAAAGATCGGCAAGGTCAGCGTGACGTGATTGAGATGGCTGCCGGTGAGGTAGGAATCGTTGGTGACGTAGATGTCGCCGGGCCGCATGGCGGCAAGGCCAAAATGGCGGATCTTCGCTTTCACCGTTTCCGCCATGCCGCGGATGAACATCGGCAGCCCGATGCCGATCGACACGGTCTCGCCCGCAATGGTGAACAGCCCGGTGGTGAAGTCGAGCGCCTCGTAGATGATGATGTTGTAGGCGGTGCGCATCAGGTTGGTCTTCATCTCCTCGGTCACCGCGATCACGCCGTTGCGCACGATCTCGGTGACGACCGGATCGACCTGATGCCGCGCCCTCTTTGCCGCCCTGGTTGCTGTCCTTGCCATTTGCTTTTGCCGGCTCCGCTGTCGAAATCCGTTCCGCGACGAGTGTCGCGCAACAGACTTTAATGCATTATCGCGGGTCCGGAAACGAACGCAGCCGGCCGACCGAACGCCGTCGCATCAGCCGCCGCATTGGGGATGATGCGTAAAACCCAGCGGTGCCCCGCACAATCCAGTGGAATACGCCGAGTGGCGCTTGACTTGCGAAGGCCCGCAGCGTCCCTGATCAACGGCGGATTGGGCGACGGAGGGCTTGATGTTCGACGCGAGCAAGTACGCGCAACATTTTCCCGACGAGCAACAGAATATACCGAGGTTGCAAGCGGCTGCCGCGGCGGCGCTCGGCGGACCATTGCCGTCGCCCGCCCTGTTGGCGGCGCTTTGCCGGCTGGAAAAAGAATTCAGCGAAATTTTGCGGGCGCAACAGCCGGAAGCGACCGACCGCTGCGAATAGCGCGTCCTGCGAAGAGCGGCTGATGAGCATCGCGGCCGATCAGCCGCCGACCCGTATTGCCAGATTACCGTAAGCGTCGACTTCCAGCGTGTCGCCTGGCAACAGCAAAGTCGTCGAGGCGTATTCTTCGATCAGCGCCGGTCCTTCGATGCGATTGCCGGCGAGCAGCGCCGGACGCCAAAAGGTCGGCGTCAGGCGGAAGCGGCCGCCACAAAAGACCTTGCGCTTGGCGCCGCGCGAAGCGGCCGGCGGTGTCCTTTGTCCGCGCGCCATCTTGCGCTGCGGCGGCTTGCGCATCAGTCCGGTCACGGTCGAGCGCAGGCTGACGATCTCGGCCGGCTCGGCCGGCGCCGACGTGCCGTAGCGCCGCGCGTGCATGGTGTCGAAGTGCCGCTTGATCGCCTTGCGGTCGCCGCGGGCAAACACCGCCATCGGCAAATCGACGGTCACGGCGTGCTCCTGGCCGACATAGCGCATGTCGGCTGCGCGTTTGACGACGACGCGCTGCGGCTTGACCGACGCGCCGGCAATCGCGTCGCGGCCTTGCTGCTCCAGCGCGCGATAAACCGCTTCGATATCGTCGAACTCGGCATCGTCGAGCGGCGTGAACCAGGTGCGCACGTAGTCGTAGCGCAAATCGGCGAACAGCATGCCGAAGGCGGAGAACACGCCCGGGGCGAACGGCACGACGACGTTGCGCATGCCGATCTCGCGCGCCACCTCGACGGCGTGCAGCGGCCCGGCGCCGCCATACGCAACCAGCACGAAGTCGCCGGCGTCAAAGCCGCGCTCGGTGGTGACGCCTTTCACCGCATACGACATGGCGGTGGCGGCGATGCGCAAAATGCCGTCGGCGGCCTCGACCAGGTTTAGTCCGAGCGGCTTGCCGACGTGGCTCGACAGCGCACGCTCGGCGGCCGCGCCATCGAGCTTCATCTCGCCACCGAGGAATCGCTCGGCGTCGAGCCGGCCGAGAACGAGATTGGCGTCGGTCACGGTCGGCTCGGTGCTGCCGAGCCCATAGCAGGCCGGTCCTGGCGCGGCGCCCGCGCTCTGCGGGCCCACCCGCAGCGCGCCGTCGACCACGCGTGCGATCGAGCCGCCGCCGGTGCCGACTTCGAAAATGTCCATCATGGCGATCTGCACCGGCAGCGCCTTTTCGTAGCCGCCGATCAGCGCCGTTCCGGTCGTCAGCGCCTCGCCGCGATAAATGACGCCGGCTTTGGCGGTGGTGCCGCCCATGTCGAAGGCGATGGCGTTATCGATGCCGAGCATGTGGCACAGCGCCTGCGTGCCGATGACGCCGGCGGCGGGACCGGACTCCAGCATGCGCACGCATTGGCTTTGCGCCTGCGCGGCTTCGTAAAGCCCGCCGGTCGACTGCACCACCAGGAACGAACCGGCAAAGCCGGCGGCGCGCATATGCGAATCGATCTCGCCGATATAGCGGCGGACTTTTGGTCCCACATAGGCGTTGGCCGCCACCGTCGAGCTGCGCTCGAATTCGCGGTACTCCTGCGACAGTTCGTGCGAGGCGGACACGAACAGTTTCGGATGATTGTTTTCCAGGATAGCCTTGGCGCGCCGCTCGTGATCGGCATTGGCGTAGCAATTGAGAAACAGGATGGCGGCGGCTTCGACGCCGAGCTCTTCCAGCTTGTTGCCGAGCGCGGCGATTTCGGCGTCGTCGAGCGGCGTCTCAATCTCGCCGTCGGCGAGCGTGCGCTCGTGGACCTCGAAGCGCAATGCGCGCTCGATCAGCGGCTCGTGTTTCTGAAAGAACAGATTATAGGCGTCCGGCCGGTTGATGCGTCCGATCTCGTAGATGTCGCGAAAGCCTTCGGTGATCAGCAGCGCGGTGCGGGAGCCGGTGCGCTCGAGCATGGTGTTGATGGCGATGGTCGAGCCGTGCAGGAACAACGCCGCCGAACGATAATCGCTGCCGGCCTTGGCGACGCCGGCCGAAATGCCCTCGACCAGATGTGCCGGCGTCGACAGCGCCTTGCCGAAGGTGAGCTGCCCGGTCTTCTCATCGAACACCGCGATGTCGGTGAAGGTGCCGCCGATGTCGGCCGCGAGCCGCAGCCGTCCCGCCGACGATCGTCGTTGCCTCATGCCGGCTGTCCCTCGTCCCCGCGTCACGCTTCGAGCACCACGTAATCATCTTCGACGCGCACCGGGAAGGTCTCGGCGACGTAAGGTCCTTCGACCAGCTTTGCGCCGGCGGCGATCGACACCGCGAATTGCCGCGCCCGCACCCGGTCGGGTTCGCACCACGATTTTCCGGTGCGCAGGTCGAATTCCCAGCCGTGCCATGGACAGCGGATGATCTCGCCGCGGCGCGAGTAGCGGTAGCAGCCCGGCTCGCTCGCCTCGATCAGCCCGACCAGCCGGCCCTGGACCAGGCTGCCGCCCTGGTGCGGGCAGCGATTGGCGAGCGCAAAGAACTCGCCATTGACGTTGAACACCACGATGGCGCGGCCCTTCACGTCGACCAGCTTGCGCGAGCCGGCCGGAAAATCGCGCAGCGGAGCGATCACGTGTTTGGCCATGGCTTATGCGGTCGTTGCGCTAAGGCGCGGGTAGGTGGCAAGCGCATTGTCGCGCTTGATCTTGCCGTGCAGCTTCTGCGGAATGCCGGCCGGCATGATGTCGTCGCCGTCGAACTGCCAATGCGGAAAGTCGGAGGAAAACAACAGCATGTCGTCGGACTGCAGCTGATCGACGAGCCGCGCCACGGCGTCGGGCTCGGCGGGACCGTCGAACGGCTGAATGGTCAAGCGCAGCTGATCCCGGACGACTTCCCAGGGCGGACGATCGACCCATGGCACCTCGGCGCGCACGCCGCGCCAGAATTTGGTCAGGCGCCACAGGAAGGCCGGCAGCCAGGTGACGCCGGATTCCAGGAGCACCACTTTCAGCTTGGGAAATTTGGCGAACACGCCTTCGCAAACGAGACTCGCCACCTGGGCCTGAAAGCCCTGCGCATTGGCGCAGTAGTCCTCGACGTACCACGACGGCCAGCCGAGCGAGGTCACGGCGTGGCGGAAGCTCGATCCGGCGTGGATGCCGATCGGCAGGTCGTGGCGCTCGGCGGCGGCGAAAATCGGCCAGTACTCGCGCCGGCCAAGCGGCGCCTCGCCCATCGCCAGGACCAGGACCTGCACGAAGCGCAGGTCGGGCGCGCAGCGTTCGATCTCGGCAACCGCATATTCGGTATTCTGCATCGGCACCACGATCGAGCCGCGCAGCCGCGGTTCGCGATCGAGCCACTCGGCCACGAGCCAATCGTTCAAGGCTTTGGCGAACGCCGCCGCCATGTCTTCGCTGAACAACAGCTGCACGCCGTAGAGGCAGTTGCAGATCGCGACGTCGATGCTCCAGCGGTCGAGCGCATGGCTGCGCAGCATGTCGAGCGTATTCGGCGGTTCGCCGGCCTTGCCGCGCCAGTCGGCCCGCGCCGTGAGCGGCGCATTCGGCGGATAGCTGATCGATTCCAGCGAATTGAGCCCGCGGTCGATGACGCTGTCGCGCCATTGCTCGTCGAGATAGGGCAACAGGGCCTTCATGCCGGGCACGTTGGCATGCACGTCGCAATCGATCGTCGACCAGCCGTTCATGCGCGATAGCGATTACGGCGCGCGCAGCGGGCCGGGCAGGGCGCGCTCGGCCTTGGCGATGAGTTGCGCCTCGTGGCGGGCAACGAAGGCCGCAAAGGCGATGACAACGATTGCCGCCGCGACGCCGAACACGATCCAGCCGCTCGGGCCGCGCAGGAACCACCAGGATTCCGCGAGGTGCGCGAACTCGCGGCCGAACCAATAGGCGCCGATGCCGAAAAACAGCGCCCACAGGACCGCCCCGACGGTACTCGCCAGTATGAAATTATGCCACGGCATCCGGTTGGCGCCGGCGAGAATGCCCGCAACCGGGCGCAAGAACGGCACGAATTGCGCGATGATGATGATCGCGCTGCCATAGCGCAGGAACAGGTACTCGCCGAGCTTGATGCGCGGTTCGGTGATCCGCACGTAGGCGCCGTAACGCAACAGCAGCCAATAGCCGAAGCGGGCGCCGATGGCGTAGCCGATGGCGCGGCCGGCAATGGAGGCGAGCGCCGCCACCACGATAACCCCGACGATGTTCAGCTCGTGGCTGTGTCCGGCAATCACCGCGGCGACGATCAGCGTGGTTTCGCCCGGCAGCGGAATGCCCAGGGCTTCGATGCCGATAAAACCGGCAACGACCAGCAATCCATAGACATGGATGAGATGGGCGACGGAATGCATGCGGACCCGGCTACTGAACGGTCATTTATACTGGTTTTACGCTGAGGAGAACTCCTTGACATCGGCTTCGTGCCAACGCAGCGACGGTTGATCGCCGCCACCGGTGCGGGCGGCCGGGTTGGGCTATACTCGGCTTTGTTCCGGGGCCGATCGCGGCCCAGGCTGCCGGCACCGCCTGTCAGGTCCACCTCGATGTACCAAGACCTGCGTGAGTTCATCGAGCTTGTCGATCAGCTTGGGGCATTACGCCGCATCGAGGGGGCCGACCCTCGTTTTGAGATCGGCGGCATCACCGAGGTCGCGGCCGGTCTGCCGGAGTGCCCGGCGCTCTTGTTCGACCGCATCAAGGGCCATCGCGGCGGCTATCGGGTTCTCAGCAACGCCACCACCGACGTGCAGCGGGCGGCGCTGGCGCTCGGCCTTGATCCGACCCTGCGGCCGCTCGACGCGCTCAAAGCCTGGATGGAGAAGCGCAAGGCCTTGCAGCCCATCGCGCCGGTCAACGTGAAAGACGCCGCGTTCCAGGAAAACACGCAAACCGGCGCCGACGTCGATATCGCACGTTTTCCGGCGCCGATCTGGCACCGCCACGATGGCGGCCCGTTCATCGGCTCCGGCTCGATCGTGGTGATGCGCGATCCGGATGACGGCTGGATCAATGCCTCGATCTACCGGGTCCAGGTGCACGGCCGCAACAAAGTCACCGTGCAGTTCGACCATGGCGGCCGCCACGGCGCCATCATCGCCAAGAAATATTGGGATCGCGGCGACAGCTGCCCGATCGCGGTGGTGCACGGCGAAGATCCGGCGCTGTTCATCGCCGGTTTCGAATATCTGCCGGACGGCCGCTCGGAATACGAATTCGCCGGCGCCATCAAGGGCGCGCCAATCAAGGTGTGCGCCGGGCCGCAGACCGGGCTGCCGCTGCCGGCGTCCGCGGAAATCGTGTTCGAAGGCCGGCTGTTGCCGATGCGCGAGGCGACCTTGCCGGAGGGGCCGTTCGGCGAGTTCACCGGCTATTACGCGGCGGCGGCGCGTCCCGGGCCGGTGATGGAAGTCACCGCAATCCATCACCGCAACGATCCGATCCTGCTCGGCTCGCCGCCGATGAAGCCGCCGCGCTTTCATTTCGGCCTGCCGTTCCGCGCCGCCACGATCTGGAGCAATCTGGAGGGAGCCGGCGTCACCGACGTGACCGGCGTCTGGCAGCACGTGTCGCAGCTGATGACGGTGGTGGCGCTGCGGCAGCGCTATGACGGCCACGCCAAGCGCGCCGGCCTCGTCGCCGCCGCGCACAGCTACATGGCGCGCCTCGTCGTGGTGGTGGACGACGACATCGATCCGTCCAATCTGGCCGACGTGATGTGGGCGGTGACGACGCGCTGCGAGCCGTCGGAAAACATCGACGTGCTGCGCAACGCCTGGAGCTCGGCGCTCGATCCGCGCATCGCGCCGGCCGACAAGGACCGCGGCGTCACTTCGCACTCCAAGGCGATCATCGAGGCCTGCCGCCCGTTCGCCTGGCGCGACAAATTTCCGACGCCCTCGGCGCTGTCCGCCGAGGAGGCGAGGGCGATCGAGGCGAAGTGGGGGAAGCTGCTATAGAGCGCCCACGGGGATGTTAGGCTTGGCTCCGATGGCTACTGTCAAGAAGGGATATCTTACCAACGCGAGGGAATGGTGGAGGCACCTTCGCCGGACCAAGCGCGCCTTTTGGAAGGGCGAGCGCCAAGCCGGTAAGCGAGAGGCCGAGGCGCAAGTAAGAGACGATAAAGCTCACTCGACGGCGTTCGCCGAATTCAAACTGTCGATCAGCGACGAGCGGTAGAGAAATTTCTTGTGCCGCGCGACGTCCTCGGAGGTGCGGCGCAGCTCGTCCAAATGCTGGCGGCGGATCGCCGGGTCTTTCTCTTCGAGCTTGCGCTTGTTCTCGATGGTCTGCGCCTGCACGTGATCGACCTGCGCCTTGCGGCGCTGCCGGGTGTAACGGTCGAGCACGCCCGCGTCGGCGCGGCCGAACCACACGGCGGCGAGCTTTTCGGCGAGATTGACCGCATCGTGCAGGCCGCCGTTCATGCCCATGCCGCCGATCGGATTGTTGACGTGGGCGCAGTCGCCGGCGAGCAGCACGCGGCCCTTGTTGAAGGTCGCCGCGACGCGCTGATGCACGGCGTAGAGCGCATAATACGGGATGTCGTAGTCGCCGCTCTTGCGATGGATGCTCTGCAGGCGGCGCTGGATGGCCGCCATGCTCAGCGCCTCCTCGTCGGTTTCGGCTTCCCGCACCGGCAGCACGCCGCGCCAGATGCCGGGCGGCCCGTAGCCTTTGACCTTGAACAGATTGAGCCATTCGTCGGGATCGAAGAAATAATTGCGCGTGCAGTAGCCCTTGCCGATGGCGTCGAAATCGAACGTAGTGCCGATCTTGATGAAGCGCTCCGGCCAGGTGAAGCCCTCGAACGGAATTTGCGCGGCGCGGCGCACCGCGCTGCTGCCGCCATCGGTGCCGATCAGATATTTGCCGCGCAGCGTTTCGGTCTCGCCCGCTTCGTTGCTGACCGTTGCCTCGACATGGTCGGCGCTCTGCGTCAGCCCGAGGAATTTGGTCGAGAAGCGAATCTCGCCGATGCCGCTCGCCCTGATGTGCGGCAGCGCCGCGTGCACGAGCTTGTACTGCTCCCACTGCACCACGTAGGGATAGGGGACCTCGCCCTTGAGCAGGCCGATGTCGAACGCCGCGATCAGGTCGCCGGTCTCGCGGTAACGGAACTGAAACACCGGCGCGTTCATGCCGCCGGACGGCGCGTCCGAGAACATCTCCTTCTCGAGGCCGAGCTCGACCAGCATCTCCACCGTCGGCGGATGGATGGTGGCGGCGCGCTGGTCCTCGGCGGCGTCCGGCAACTGCTCGATCAAGGTGACCGGAACGCCCTTTTTGACCAGCGCCAAGGTCATCACGGCGCCGACCGGGCCGCAGCCGGAAACGATCACGCGATTGTCGGTCTGCATCATCCTCTTCCGTCGAACTTTACGATTTCAGGTTGATCCGCCGATCGTCATTGCGAGCCAACGGGTCCGGCCCGAAGTGGCCGGCCCAATGACAAGCTCCGCGAAGCAATCCAGGCCCTCTCCCCAACCCTCCCGCGCAAGCGGGGGAGGCAAGGGCGGGGATTGCTTCGTCGCTTCGCTCCTCGCAATGACGATCTCCACACCTTCGACATATCGTCTACACCTTCGACATGTCGAAGGTCGAGGGATGGAACAGCTCCTCGATCGCGGGCTTGCGCTCGATCAACCCCTGCTCGAAGGCGTATTGCGTCAGCGCGTCGATCTCCGGCCGGTTTTCGTCGACCCCGTACCGCCAGAAGTCCTCGCCCATGATGGCGGCGGTCTCGTTGGTCTCGGCCTCGAGCCAGGGCAAGGTCACCATGAGCGCGTTGACGTCGCGCAGATCGATCATCGCCAGCGCCTTGGCCTCGGAGAACGCCTTGTAGACGCTGGTCGCGAGCCACGGATATTTCTCGCACAGCGAGCGGCGGATGCCGATCAGATGCATGATCGGGAACAGCTTGGTCTTTTTGTAATAGGCCTGCTCGGCCTTGCGGGTGTCGGGAAACAGCCGCGCGATGTGCGGCTCGCCGGCAAGGAACGAGGACGGCGCGCGCGCGGTGAACAGCGCGTCGAGTTCGCCGTCGCGCAGCATGCCGACCAGCGTCTTGTCGTCGCCGATCGGCTGCAGGTCGAGGCCGGGAATGGCCTTGAGCGGCGTGCGCTCATGGCGGCCGGCCTGCTCCTGGCCGCCGCTGCGCCAATGGATGTCCGACGGCTTGACGCCGTATTCATGCTGCATGATGCCCCGCATCCAGACCACCGCGGTGATCTGATATTCCGGCACGCCGATGCGCTTGCCGCGCAGATCCTCCGGCTTTTTTATGCCGGCGCCGTTGCGGATGTAGATGCCGGAATGGCGGAAAATCCGCGACACGAAGGCGGGCACGCCGATGTAATGGGCGTTGCCGCCGGAGACCGTGCGCAGGTAGCTGGAGAACGACAGCTCGGAGACGTCGAATTCGTGAAACTTGAAGGCGCGGTGGAAAATCTCCTCCGGATAGAGCGGCAGGTAGGTGACGGCGCAGCCGTCGACGTTCACGCGCCCGTCCCTGATCGCCCGCGTCCGGTCGTAATTGCCGCAGGCGATCGTTATCGGCACATCCACCATCGTTCTTCCTCACCGCTCCTGTAGGTGCGGCGCAAGCTATCGGCTTCTGGCGCGGGTGTGAAGGCAACGCCGCCGCATGGCTGCTGCGAGAAGCCTCCGGTTTCCCAAGAGCGATACGCGCTTCGCCGCGCTTGTTGTTCTTCCACCCGCGCGATAGTTTGCCGCCGAGGAGAACGACAATGATGTCAACCGTGATCGGCGGCGCCATGCTGCCGCATGCGCCGCAGTTCTTCACCATGCCGGACACCGAGGACAAGGCGCTGGTCGCCCATGTGCGCGAGGTGGCGGCCGATATCGGCAAGCGGCTGCGCGCGCTTGAGCCCGACCTCTGGATCATCTTTTCCAACGACCACGCCGAGCAGTTCTTCCACAACGCGGCGCCGCCGTTCACAATCCATGTCGGCGGTGAGGCAACCGGCGAATTCGCCGGGCGCAAATTCCGCTGGAAGATTCCGAGCGAGATCGGCTTCGAGCTCGTTCGCCAGCTGTACCGGCAGAATTTCGATCCGGCGTTCACCTCGACGGCGAAGATCGATTACGCCATCGGCATTCCGCTCACCCATTTGGGCCACACCGATGCGGTGCTGCCGATCTACGTCAACGCCTATCTGCCGCCGCAGCCGACCATGGAACGCTGCTACGCGTTCGGCCAGGCGGTGGCGCGCACCGTCACGGCGCTGGGCTTGAAGACGGTCATCCTGTCGAGCGGCGGCATGTCGCATTTTCCCGGCACCGACCGCTATTCCAATCCGGAGCTCGCCTGGGACCGGCGCGTCCTCCAACAGCTCGCCGCCGGCAAGCTGAAATCGCTGATCGGCTTCGATGAAGGCGAGCTCGACGACACCGGCAACATCGAGCTGCGCTGCTGGGCCTGTGCCGCCGGCGCGCTCGGCGAGCGCAAGCCGGATGTGGTCTCGATGGACCCGAGCTGGCATCACAATTACGCCTCGCTCGGCTGGATCGGCGGCGACGGCGAGAAGGTCCAGGCGGCGCACTACCCGTCGATCAAGCCCGAGCTGGTCGAACTGACCTCGGCGCTGCACGGCCTTGCGCATGATCCGGATATGCGGGCGCAATACATGGCCGACGCCGCCGCGTTCGCCGACCGCTTCAGCCTGCGGCCCGAGCAGCGCGAGGCGCTGATCAAGCTCGACATGCCCGCGATCGTGAAGATGGGCGCGCACCCGCTGGTGCCGTTCCTGGCGCAGCTGCAGATGCAGCGGCTGCGGCCGCAGCGCTGACCACCGTCATTGCGAGCCAACGGGTCCGGCCCGAAGTGGCCGGCCCGATGACAAGCTCCGCGAAGCAATCCGGCTCTGGCGCGCCGCCTGGATTGCTTCGTCGCTTCGCTCCTCGCAATGACGATAGCTAATAGCAAGCGCCTACTGTTGCCGAATCAGTCGGCTGCGCCGCAACGCCCCGGTCTAGATGAGCTGTTCGCGTATGGCGTAGCGAACGACTTCTACGACCGAGTGCAGATGGAGCTTGCGCATGCCCGCTGCGCGATGCGTTTCGACGGTCCGCAAGCTTACGCCGAGCAGCTGCGCAATTTCCCTGCTGCGGCGGCCCTGCGCGATCAGCCGCAAGATTTCACGCTCGCGGGCGGTGAGGTTCGATCCTTCGTTGCCGGCGCGCAGCAGTTTTTCGGCCATCGCGCCCGAATAGTATCCGCGGTGTTGGGCCAGGGTCTCGATTGCCTCGATGATTTGCTCGTCGGACGCGGATTTCAGGAGATAACCGCCGGCGCCGGCGCGCAGACATTCGCGCATGATGTCTTCGTTGCTTTCCGCGGTGAAAATCAGAACTTCCGTGTTCGGCAGCGCCTTGCGAATTTGTCGCGTGACCTCAATGCCGTTGATGCCCGGCATATAGACGTCCATGATGACGACGTCGGGCTTGGCCGCAATGGCGAGCTTGACCGCCTCCATCCCGTTGTCGGCTTCGCCGCAGATGAAAAAATCGCTGCGCGCGCGCAGCAGCGTGCGCAAACCGCCTAGGATCAGAACATGATTGTCCGCCAGGAAAATGCGCACCATGTGCACTGGCGATGAGACGCCCGCCCCCTACCCTCGCTACCGGGCGAGTTGACACCCACGTCTACTTAACGGTGTCCTGCGGCAATTTGGGCCATTCTTTCGGATCGATGGTATATACTTTGGTTTAGCGACGGAACTCTCTGACTTTCCAATCGCATAACGCATGGATGCAGGCCGCGTTGTCTTCAATCGCTACCGCCTGACCTTGTAATGGCAATGACTACTGCTTGACCTTGTAACCCCGGTTCGTTGTCGCGCTAGAACGAGCTGCGACGTACCTACACTGCCGCGCCTACACTGCCGCGCCTACACTGCCGCGCTCTATCCATGCGGCGAACCCATCGAGCCACAAACACGAGCCCGACATGAATGACACGCCCCAATACACGCCGCCGCAAGTCTGGGTCTGGGAGAAGGACGACAGCCCCAAGTGGCGCTATAGCAACACCAATCGCCCCATCGCGGGCGCGACGCATGACAAGGCATTGCCGCGCGGCAAGCATCCGCTTCAGCTCTATTCGCTGGCGACGCCCAACGGCGTCAAGGTCACGATCATGCTGGAGGAGCTGCTGGCCGCCGGTCATGGCGGAGCGGAATATGACGCCTGGCCGATCCGGATCGGTGAGGGCGAGCAGTTCGGCAGCGGATTTGTCGGGGTGAACCCGAATTCCAAAATCCCGGCGCTCATGGACTATAGCGCCGAGCCGCCGCGACGCGTGTTCGAATCCGGCGCGATCCTGCTCTACCTGGCGGATAAATTCGGCGCCTTCCTGCCCAAGGAAAGCGGCAAGCGCACCGAGGCGCTGAACTGGCTGTTCTGGCAGATGGGTTCGACGCCCTATCTCGGCGGCGGCTTCGGCCATTTCTATGCCTATGCGCCGGTGAAGATCAAATACGCCATCGACCGTTTTGCCATGGAGGTGAAGCGCCAGCTCGACGTGCTCGACCGCCAGCTCGCCGACAATCAATTCATCGCCGGCGACGAATATACCATCGCCGACATGGCGATCTGGCCGTGGTACGGCAACGGCATGGTGAACGGCGCCTCCTACAACGACCCGCGCAAGTTCCTGCAGACGCACGAATACAAGAACCTGACCCGCTGGACCAAACAAATCGGCGAGCGGCCGGCCGTCAAGCGCGGCCGAATGGTCAACCGCATCAGCGGGCCGCCCGAACAACAGCTGCCCGAGCGCCACGACGCCGGCGATTTCGCGACCAAGCAAACGTAACGCGCGTAAGGTGGGCAAAGGCTCGGTCCACTCCACGATCGCTAGTCTTACTGCGTCACAAAACTAACTCGCCGATAGGCCACCGGCAGGCTGGCATAATGATTGGCCACCGACAGCGACACCGCCACCTGGCAGTTGTCCTGTTTGCCGAGTTGCCCGCAATATTGGCGGGCAACACCGACCGAGTGCCGTCCCTTCTTCGCAAAGGCGGTGTCGTCGATGATCCAGGCTTCGATCAATCCATGCCGCTCGATGCTCGGCAGCACCATCTCCCGAACCTTGCTTAAAACCGCTTCATCTGACCAGCGAGCCTGCCCGACAAAATGAAGCAGCGACTGATGCTGCGCCGCCGTTCGCGTCGGAGCCGTCATCGCCGCTATCGGCTCTACGCTCTTGCGTTCGGCCGGCAAGATCAGGCCCATGCGGTGAGGCTCGAGCGATTTCGTCGGAAGTTACGGATAAAAATGCGGTGGCGGAGAGGGAGGGATTCGAACCCCCGATACGGTTGCCCGTATGCCGCATTTCGAGTGCGGTGCATTCAACCACTCTGCCACCTCTCCGAAGCGATAATCTCTGGCGGCGAGTCGTCGCGGCGACGTATTTAGCGGCCGGATGGCCGCCGGACAAGGGCGCAAGCCCGCTCCGCGCCGGCGGCGCCGAGCGCGCCCGTCCTACAGTTCCCAGCCGATCTTACGGTCCAGCGAGTAGGGCCCGCCGCCGCGCAGCGCGATGGCGAAGCTCAGCAGGCCCCAGAGCAGCACGTATTCGTAGCCGCGGTGCAGCCAGGCAAAGCCGTTGTGCCAATAGAGCACGGTGATGACCAGCATTTCGATGGCGGCCGTGGCGGCGAAGAACCGCGTGAACAGGCCGAGGATGAGCGCGACCCCGGCCGCGGTTTCATTGATCGTCGAGGTCCAGTACCAAAACGCCGGCGGGCTGAAGCCCTGATCGGCAAAGCCCTTCAGGATCGCGGGCGCCGGGCCCATCATGAGCTTGTTCCACCCGTGCACCAGGAGATTCCAGCCGACGGCGAGGCGGACCATGAGCCACGACAGCGGAATGACAGCCTCGTAGAACGGTTGCAGAAATGGCAGCAGCAGTTTTGGCTTGGCTTCGATCTCGGCCATAGGTTCCATCCTCGACATTTTCCGGAAGCTTAGGGCACGCTGCGCGCCATGGCCAGCGGCCACCTTGTTGCTGTCGCTGCGCCACGTCATACTGGCGCGAACGAAATCGACCAAGCCGATGCGGCGGGAGAGTTAATCGAAATGGCGGAATGGTTCGTGGCCAGGGCGGACGAACTACCGGAAGGCGACCGGCGCATCGTGGTTGCCGGCAGGGACGAAATCGGCGTGTTCCATCACGGCGGCGCCTATTACGCCTATAGTAATTACTGCGTCCATTCCGGTGGTCCGGCCTGCGAGGGCATCCTGATCAACAAGGTCGTCGATCTCATCGCTGACGACCGCACCTATCAGGGCCAGACGTTTTCCGACGACGTGCACTTCGTCTGCCCGTGGCACGGCTACGAATACGAGCTCGCCACCGGCCGTTGCGTCGGCGACCGCCGGCTGAAGCTGAAGAAATACCAGGTCGTGCGCCGCGGCGACGACATCTATGTCGTGACCTGAAAGGAGAGAGCGCCATGGATACGGTGCCGAGCGAGGTCCGCAAGCTCAATTTCGACGATTACTCCACGGCCAAGCATCTCGACCACGCCGCCGAGCAGGCGCGCGCGCGAAACTTTCAGGACTTTTTGATCGTCGACGTCGATGCGCACCATTACGAGAACGAATCCTACAAAGAGGTTTTCCAGTACATCGAAAGCCCGGTGATCCGCCACGACGTGATCGATTCGTCGCAGCGGCCCGGCCGTTCGGCGATGATCAATTCATCGGTCGGCAACCAGAATCTCGGTGGCCGCATCACCCGCGCTAATCTGCGGCGGCTGCAGAAGGTGCCGGCCGACGGCCGCCATCGCGACATTGCCATGACCTTGGAATGGATGGACGCGATGGGCGTCGATTACGCCTGCATGTTCCCGACGCCGATGCTGTTCCTCGGGCTCCATCCGCAAGTCGAGATCGAGGTCGCGCTGTGCCGCGCCTATAACCGCTGGCTGTGCGAGCGCATTCTCGCCGTCGAGCCGCGGCTCGTCTCCATGCTGTACATCCCGTTCAACGATCCGGAGGCCGCGTACAAGACGGTGAAGGATTTCGGCGACTGCAAGGGCGTGGTCGGCTTCATGGTGACGTCGCCGCGCTACAAGCCGGTGCACGACAACGCCTACATGAAGACCTATGCGCTGCTCGAGGAGATGGGCAAGCCGATCTCGTTCCACGCCGCCTATTCGTGGGAAGACCGCGCGCTGCAGATGACCAACCGCTTCATCTCGGTGCATTCGCTTGGCTTCATGTGGTTCAACATGATCCACATGACCAACTGGGTGGTGAACGGTCTGCCGGAGCGCTTCCCCAAGCTGAAGGTGCTGTGGATCGAGAGCGGGCTCACTTGGGCCTATTCGCTGATGCAGCGGCTCGACCATTCCTACATGATGCGCACGTCCGACTGCCCGTCGCTCAAGCGCAAGCCGAGCGAATACATGCGCGAGATGTACTTCTCGTCGCAGCCGATGGAGAAGCCGGACGATCCCTCGATCCTCGAAGCCACCTTCAAGATGATCAACGCCGAGACGCAGCTTTTGTGGTCGTCGGATTATCCGCACTGGGATTTCGACCTGCCCGGCGTCATCTACGATTTGTCGTTCCTCAGCGAAAAGGCCAAGCGCAACATTTTGGGCGCCAACGCCGCGCGCGTGTTCGGTCTGGATACGAAAGTGGTGAAGCGGATTCGGTAATGCCGTAGCCCGGATGAGCGCAGCGACATCCGGGAGCGACTTAGAAGCGGACCGATCGTTCCCCGGATATCGCTGCGCTCGTCCGGGCTACAGCCTGCGGAGGGGAATGCGCATGAGAATTCCTGCTGCGAAGTCTTTCCGCCCGCTCGCCTTGCTGCTGTCGTTGTTCGCCTGGATTGCGCCGAGCCACGCGCTCGACTATCCGACGCGGCCGATACATTTCATCGTGTCGTTCGCGGCCGGCGGACCCAACGACACCATTGCGCGCCTGCTCGGCCAATACCTGTCGCAGCAACTCGGCCAAGCTATCGTGGTCGAGGATCGGGTCGGCGCCGGCGGCAATATCGGAATGGAAAGCGTGCTGTCGGCGCCGCCCGACGGCTATACGCTCGGCTTCACCACCCCGAACAACGCCATCAACGCCACGCTTTACAAGCACATCCCATTCGATTTCGTGCACGACAGCACGCCGGTCGCGGGCACCATGAAGCTTGCCAACGTGCTGGAAGCAAACCTTGCCTTCCCCGCCAAGAATGTGGCGGATTTGATCGCCATGGCGAAAGCCAGTCCGGGCAAGATCAATTTCGGCTCTGGCGGCGTGGGCACCTCGCCGCATATGTCGGGCGAGCTGCTCGAGGCGATGACCGGCATCAAGCTCACGCACGTGGCGTATCGCGGCTCGGCGCCGGCGCTGGTGGATATGCTCGCCGGCCAGATACCGATCATGTTCGACAACCTGCCGGGCTCGATCCAGCAGATCCAGTCCGGCAAAGTGCGCGCGCTCGGCGTCACCACGGCCAAACGCGTGGATACGCTTCCGGACGTGCCGACGATCGCCGAAACGGTGCCGGGCTACGAGGTGTTCGTATGGTACGGCATCGTGGCGCCCAAAGGCACGCCGCCGGAAATCGCCGATAAGCTCAACAAAGCCGTCAATGCCGTGCTGGCCGACCCCAAGCTCAAGGCGCGCTTCCACGAGCTCGGCGGCGAGGTCATGCCGATGAGCCCGGCCGAATTCGGCAAACTCGTCGCCGACGAGACCGCGAAATGGGCCAAGGTGGTGACGTTCTCCGGCGCCAAGGTGGAGTGACGCTACTTCGCCGGCACGATGAGCGAATAGCGCTCGTCGGCGGCGAGGCATTCGGCCTCGGGATAACCAAGCTCTTTGCGCACCATGTTGGTGCCGAGCACCAGCGAGACCATCTTGTAGAAGGCGTGGCGGCGGCTCATGCCTTCGCGGCCCATGCCGCAGTCGGTCGAGATGACGAGCCGCTCCGGCGCAATGTGCTTGAGCGCGGCGCGGACTTTCGCCGCCACCTCGTCCGGCGTTTCCACCTGCAGCACGTGATGATCGATGACGCCGATGGCGATCTTCTTGGCCGTTATCGCTTTGCCGATGGCGTCGAGGTCGATGCCGCCGGAGCTTGAGGATTCGAAGGTGATGACGTCGGCGTCGACATTGTTGTAGGCCTCGAGCGCTGGCTTGTAGCTTTGCACCTGCGCGAACATACGCTGCTGGGAAGGGTTGCCCCAGCATGAATGCGCCCACACTTCGGTCTTGGCGCGCAAGCCTTTCACCGTGCGATTGAACACCTCGACCATCAATTGCGGCGTGATGACGCTATCCTGGATCTTGCGCAGCGCGAGGAGGTGAATCTGAGGCTCCTCGATCTGAATCACCGGGCAGCCGGCGTCGGCGAGCTCGTGGTACTCTTCGTTGAAGGCGTCGGCGATGGCGAACATGCGCTCGGGGATGCTTTTGTAGTAGCGGTCCTGCAGCGCAAAGGCGACGATCTCGGCCGACACGGCGCCGAACTTCACCGGCCGCTTGGTGAAGCGCTGCGCCGCCTTCCACATCGCGGTATATTGCAGATTGCCGCGGCCTACGGGACCGGTGATCACCGGCATGACGCGCGACTCCAGATAGTCGTGCAGGATGTGGCCGCGCGGAAACCAGATACCGCCGCGTCCTGACGGCGTCGCCTCGGGATGCGCCGCGTCGAGCCCGCTCATGTGGTTCGGGGGGTACGCGGTCCAGCTCTGGCCGCCGACGTCATCGTCGAAGCGGCAATCGCCGTCGGTGACGATGTCGAGGCCGGCGAGTTCCTGGTCGCGCAGATAGCAAGCGAGCGCGTCCTCGTACTGCTCGCGGAAGCGGCGCGTCACCATGGCTTCGAGAAAATGCCGGGTGCCGAGATTCTCCGTGTACCAGCTCGGTCGCGGCAGCGAGCCGGTGATGGTGGTCGGCAGCACGATGTCCTTGGTGCCCCGATACATGGCGGATGCCTCCGGAATTTATTAAGCGAGCCGCGATGCGGCCTCCCGCGTCTTGCAAGCTTAGCAAGTTGCGCCGCGCGGCGGTAAGCTGAAAATGGATGCTGTCGCCATTGCCCACTTTGAATCGCGCGCGATGGGCAGGCGTGGGCAGAACAGCGCGTGCTAAGTGCCGGTGAATACCGGCTTGCGCTTTTCCATGAAGGCGGCGCGGCCTTCGTTGTAGTCGCGGCTGACGAAGCAGGCCTCGACCAGCTCGGTGGTGCGGGCGACGTTGCGCCTGCCCTCGTCCTTGAGAATCTCGCCGACCGTGACTTTCACCGCCTTGATGGTGAGCGGCGCGTTGGCGCAGATCATGTCGGTGATGGCTTTTACCGCGTTTTCCAGCTCGGCCGACGGCACCGCGCGGTTGATCAGTCCCATGGCGAGCGCCTCCTGGGCGTCGAACTGGCGCGCGGTATAAAAAATTTCCTTGGCGAACGACGGGCCGACGATGTCGACCAGGCGCTTGAGACCCGTGTAGCCGTAACCGATGCCGAGCTTGGCGGCTGGCACCGCGAAGCGCGAATTGTCGGAAGCAATGCGCAGGTCGCAACAGGTGGCAAGCCCGAGCCCGCCGCCGAGGCAATAGCCGCGGATCATCGCGATTGTCGGCTTGGGAAAGTCGTAGATGCTCGCAGACGCTGCCTCCGTCTTGGCGCTGTAGGCGCGCGCCGCTTCGAGATTGGCGCGTTCCTTTTCGAAGCGCGAGATGTCGGCGCCGGAGACGAACGCCTTACCGCCGGCGCCGGTGAGCACCACGACGCGGATGTCGGGATCGGCGGCAAAATCGTCGAGGATGCGCCTGGTCGCTTCCCACATGTCGAGCGACACCGCGTTGTGCCGCTCCGGATTGTTGAAAATCACGGTGCCGACGCCGCCGTCCTTGCGCGCCAGCATCTTGTCGGCCATGGTCTTGCTCCTCGCTTTTCGCCACTGTCATCACCTGCACAAGCGGATGATCCAGTAATCGATGTCCTCAAAAGAAATATTTCAGCTTCGAGTTTACTGGATGCCCCGCTTTCGCGGGGCATGACAGTGCAGAATCATTAAACAGCCTTCGCCTCACGCAGCTTTTTGATGTCGCGCGCCGAAAAGCCGAATTCCTTGAGCACCGCGTTGGTGTGCTCGCCGAGCGCCGGCGGCCGCGCCACCAGGCGCGACGGCGTGCGCGACAGCGTGACGCCCTGGCCGACCAGGCGCATCTTGGATTTGTCCTTTTTGGTCACCGCCTGGGCGATGCCGAGATGCTGCACCTGCGGATCGGCAAACACCTCGTCGACCCGGTAGATCGGCCCGCACGGCACGCCCGCCTTGTTCAAAATCTCGACCCATTCGGCGCTGGTGCGATCGGCGAGATAGCGATCGATCGCGGCATTGAGTTCGTCGCGATGCTTCGAGCGCGTCGGGCCGTCGACGTAGTCCGGATTGTCGAACAAATCCTCGGCGCCGAGCGCCTGGCAAAACCGCTTCCAGATCGTTTGTCCGGCCGAGGCGATGTTGATGTGACCGTCCTTGGTCTTGAACACGCCGGTCGGAATGCTGGTCGGATGATTGTTGCCGGCTTGGCCCGGCACTTCGCCTTGGACCAGATAGCGCGCGGCCTGGAAGTCGAGCATGAAAATCTGCGCCTGCAACAGCGAGCTCGCCACCTGCTGGCCCTTCTTCGATTTTTCGCGCTCCAGCAACGCGACCAAAATGCCGGTCGCGGTCAAGAGCCCGGCGCTGAGATCGGCAATCGGAATGCCGACCCGAACCGGGCCCTGGCCGGGCAGGCCGGTCACCGACATCAGCCCTCCCATGCCTTGGGCGATCTGGTCGAAGCCGGGGCGGTTGGCGTAGGGGCCGTCCTGGCCGAAGCCCGAGATGCTGGCATAAATAATGCGCGGATTGATTTTCGAGAGTGTCTTGTAATCGATGCCGAGGCGTTTCTTTACGTCGGGCCGAAAATTCTCCACCACGACGTCGGCTTTCTTGACCATACGCTTGAACGCCGCCAAGCCCTTGGGGACCTTCAGGTTGAGCGTCATGCTGCGCTTGTTGCGGTGCAGGTTCTGAAAGTCGCCGCCTTCGCGCGGGCCGCCCATCGGCTCCTCGACGCCGGGCGGCGTCTCGATCTTGATGACATTGGCGCCCCAGTCGGCGAGCTGGCGCACGCAGGTCGGGCCCGAGCGCACCCGCGTGAGATCGAGCACGGTGAAACGCGCAAGGGCTTTTGACGCACGGGGAAAGGCCATTTTTTTGGGGCGCCTCCAACGCCATATCGAACGGGGACGAAACTTTGCCGATCCTGCCGCCGTTGTCTACCGGCTCGCCGCGCGGCGGATGCTCGTTCCGGCCGCTGTGCTCGGCTAGTATGGCGCATGGCCATCTTTCCGGCACTTTCAGGAGGCGATCATGAACGAAGAAGCCCTTAACGTCAGCGTGCGCAAATTCCTCAAAAAGGTCGGCGTCACCTCGCAGCGCGAGATCGAGCAGGCGGTCCGGGCTGCGGTCAGCGGCGGCAAGCTCAAGGGCAACGAGACGCTGCCCGCACGGGCGACGCTGAAGATCGACGGCATCGGCCTTTCGGTCGACATCGAAGGCGCCGTCGAGCTGGAATAACGGAGCGTTTATTGGGGGCTTCGCGAATAATTTGGGAGCTACGATGATCTACGCTCTTCGTCTCTTTGGCTCACGCCTTCTGATCACCTTGCTGCTGATTGGGCTCGCCGCGGCGGGCAACGCGCAGGAGCATCCCGGCAGGCCGAGCGGTGGCAGCGAACGTCGCGCCGAACAGGGTCAGCACGGCGGCACGGCAGGGCCGAACCAAGGCGAGCCCGGCGTGCTCTCGCTCCTACCCGCCGATTCCGTGACCCAGCACAGCATCACTACGCCGGCCGGCAAGCTCGACTATACGGCCACGGCCGGCACGTTCTCCCTGTTCGACCAATCAGGCGAGCGCTCCGCTGCCGTGTTCTACACCGCGTACGTGGCGAAATCGGAAAATCCAGCCAACCGGCCGGTGACGTTCGTGTTCAACGGCGGCCCGGGCGCCGCCTCGGCGTTTCTCAATCTCGGCGTGGTCGGCCCGCGCGTCGCCGAATTCGGGCCAAACGGCAACGACGGTTCCAAGGTTCGCCTGATCGATAATCCGGACACTTGGCTCGCTTTCACCGACCTTGTGCTGATCGATCCGGTCGGCACCGGCTGGAGCCGGGCGGCCAAGCGCGACGGCGGCGAAGCGTTCTGGGGCGTCGAGGCCGATGCCGAATCCATGGCCAAAGTGATCGCGCTCTACGTCGCCAAGAACAGCCGCGTCAGCTCGCCGAAATTCATCTTGGGTGAAAGTTACGGCGGCTTCCGCGCCGCCAAGGTGGCGCGTGCGCTGCAGAGCGAGCAGGGCATCTCGGTCGGCGGCATCCTGATGCTGTCGCCGATGCTCGACGGCGCCTTTCAGTTCGGCGGCGAGCGCTTCGCGCTCGGCGCCGCGCTGCTGCTGCCGTCGCTCGCAGCGGCCGAGCTCGAGCGCAAGGGCAAGTTCAGCCAGCAGGCGCTGGCCGAGGCCGAGCATTTTGCCTTGACCGATTATCTCACCGCGCTCGCCGGGCCGCCGCTGCAGGGCGACGCAGCGCAAAAATTTTATGCGCGCGTCGCGGCGATCACCGGCTTACCGCAGGACGTGGTGGCGCGGCAGCGCGGCTTCATCGATGACGCTTACGTCAAAGACTTGCGGCGCGGGGAGCAGAAGATCGTCAGCCACTATGACGCGACATTCGCGACCGACGATCCAAACCCTGAATCGGCGGCGGCGCGCGGTCCCGATCCTATTCTCGACGCGCTCGTTCGTTCTTACGGCAGCGCGTTTGTCGCCTATGCCCGCGACGAGCTCGGCTTCAAGACCGAGATGACCTACAACCTGCTCGCCGGCGATATTTCGGGCAAATGGAAGTGGGGTTCGAGCCGCCGTCAGCCGAGCGTCGAGCAGGACTTGCGAGACTTGCTGGCGCTGACGCCGTCGTTCCGGCTCATGATCGCCAACGGCTATAGCGACATGGTCACGCCGTTTGGGGTGTCGCGCTACGTGCTCGACCATCTGCCCGCGGTCGACGGCGAAGGGCGCACCGAGCTCAAGCTTTATCGCGGCGGCCACATGTTCTATCTCGACCCGGCCTCGCGCAAGGCGTTCACGGCGGATGCGCGCACGATGTACGCTTCGCCCATTACAACTCAGCCGGACTGATCAGCTTGCTGCCACGTCACGTCGCTTTGTTTGGATCGAGCCCGTATTTGGCGCACATTTTGCCGACCAGGGCCGCGTCCTTGCCGCCGGCGATCAGCCCCAGGGTGGCCGAGGTGACGTAGCCGCCGCTCAGCCCGACCTCGACGATATAAGCCTGCCGGCCGTTATAGGCGGCGTAGGGACTCTTGGCGTCTACGGTGGCGCAGTAGCTGGGCGAAGGGTCGCTCGGCATCGCCGGAAATTTTGCCCAATGATATTTCGCCGCGCCGGCATCGCGCAGCGACGGAGCGACCGCGGCGATGATGACCTTCTTTTCGTCGGCGGAAAGATCGCGCTCCGGGCCGCCGCCCGCGGGTGCTGCTGCCGCCGCGGCCGCGGCGCCGCCCGGAGCCGCGGCCGGGCCGCTGACAGACGGCAGCGCTCCCGCGCAACCCGCCAGCGCCAAGGCGAGGACTAAAGCCGTCGTTAGCGTCACACGGTGCGCTTGCACGTTCGCTCCGTTGCTATGCTGAAACATTTGGCCGCCAGCCGCTCGCCCCCCCATCGCCTGGACGCGATCCCGCATCGCGCTTCCCCTAACTGCACGGCGCCGCCGAACGTCGTCAACCCCTTCATAGTCTCGCGCCGGCACCTTCGCAGCGTAATCACTTCTCATTCGGCACAATCGCCTTGACCGTCGCAATGAGGGCACGACCGTGCCGGCACGTGCGATGAAGCGCGGTCGCATCGAGGCGCTTCTATTCGGCCGCGCGCTTCTGCACCAGCGCGGCGGCGGCCTTGTCGTAGCTCTCCTCGCGCGTCAGCACCGCGTTGAGGCCGACCAGCTCGTAATAATCGTCGAGCGGCAACAAATGATCGAACGTCGCAGTGAGCGAATTCTCGCGCTTTAAGATGCGCAGCACGTTGCGCACCGCGTGCGCGGCGGCGAACAGCGCGATCGACGGGAAGGTTGCGGCGACCACGCCGGCGGCTTCGAGCTCTTCCAGGCTGCGGCGCTTCAGTCCGGCGGCCTGGGACAGCGTCGCCATATGGGGTCCGCCGATTTCGCGCATCGCGCGCTTGATTTCTTCGATGGTGTCGACGCCCATCGGCTTCGCCATGTCGGCGCCGGCCTCCATGAACAGCTGGCAGCGTGCGATCGCGGCGTTGATGCCCTCGACGCCGGCGGCATCGGTGCGCCCGGCGATGAAGAAATCCGGATCGTGCCGCGCATCGAGCGCCGCCTTGATCTTGGCCAACATCTGCTCGACCGGGATCACCTGCTTGCCGGGCAGATAGCCGCAACGGTTGGGAAACACCTGATCGCTGATGAACACGCCGGCGACACCGGCGGCCTCGAACGCGCGTACCATCTGCCGCACGTTGTTGACGCCGCCGAACCCGGTATCGGCGTCGACATAGACCGGAATCTCCACCGCTGCCGCGATGCGCGCATAATGGTCGGCGTAATCGCGCATGTTGGACTGGCCCATGTCGGGCTGCGCCAGCATCGAGCCGATCGCCGCGTAGCCGCCGGCGCAGATCGCCTCGAACCCTTCGGCTTCGATGATGCGCGCCGACAGGCCGTCATAGGCGCCGGGCATCAGCACGAGTTTCTTGCCGGCCATGATGGCGCGGAATTTTTTGCGGACGCTCACGACTCGTTCTCTCTATTCGTCACCGTCAAGCTGGTTCAATGCCTCGTCATTGCGAGGAGCGAAGCGACGAAGCAATCCAGAACGGCGGTGCCGCACTGGATTGCTTCGCTTCGCTCGCAATGACGATGGAGTAGACCAATCTAAAGTCATAGCTGTTCACCGCCCATCGCGAGCGGTCTGCAGCCAGGGCTGCGCCGCGGCGGCGGTTCTTTCCCAGCTCACGATGTCATCCATGTGCTTTAGCGTGAGCCCGATGTCGTCGAGGCCTTCGAGCAGCCGCATGCGGTCGGCGGCCGCAATGTCGAAGGCGATGTCGTCGCCGCCCGGGCCAGCGATGCGCTGGCTCACCAGATCGACGGTGAACGGCGCCGCGCCGTCGGCGGCGATGACGCGCGCCGTGAACGCGTCGGCGTCAGCCGGCGCCAGCACGATCGGCAGCACGCCGTTCTGCAAACAGTTCTCCCGATAGATATCGGCAAAGCTGCGCGCCACGATGACGCGGATGTCGTTGGCCAACATGCTCCACACCGCGGATTCGCGCGACGAGCCGGCGCCGAAATTTTGGCCGGTGACCAAAATGCCGGCATCGCGGAATTGCGGCTTGTTGAGCACGAAGTCGGGATTGTCGGTGCCGTCGTCGCGCCGGCGCGCGCGATGAAACAGCATGGCGCGGTAATCTTCTTTCAGGCCGCGACCGTGCAGCACCGGCGCTATTTGGTCGGTGTTGATATCGTCCTGCAGCAGCGGCGCGGCAATCGCGGTGTGGCGGGTGAACACTTGCATCACGCGGCTCCCGCCAGCACTTGCCGCACGTCGGCGATGCGGCCGGCGATGGCGCTTGCCGCCGCGGTCGCCGGCGAGGCCAGGTGCGTGCGCACTTTCGGGCCCTGGCGGTTTTCGAAGTTGCGGTTGGTGGTGGAGACGCAGCGTTCGCCCGGCGCGCCGCGGTCGCCGTTGCCGCCGGCGCACATCGAGCAGCCGGATTCGCCCCAGAAGAAACCGGCGTCGCGGAATACGCGGTCGAGTCCGGCCGCTTCGGCCTCGCGTTTGACGCTGCTCGAGCCCGGCACCACCATCGCGGTGACGCCCGGCGCCACGCGCCGGCCGCGCACGATGGCGGCCGCGACTTCAAGATCGGGCAGCCGGCTGTTGGTGCACGAGCCGATGAAGACGCGGTCGATCGGCAGGCCGGCAAGCGGCGTTCCGGGCGTCAGCCCCATATAGGCGTACGCGCTTTCGGCTGCGGCGCGGCGGCTGCCATCGATCGCCGCCGCATCGGGCACGCGCCCCGAAATACCGACCACTTGGCTCGGATCGGTGCCCCAGCTGATTTGCGGCTCGAGCGCGCTGCAATCGAGCGTGACCTCGCGATCGAATTCGGCATCGTCGTCGCTCGCAAGCGTGCGCCAATAGGCTACCGCCTGATCCCACGTCGCGCCCTGCGGCGCATACGGCCGCCCCGCCAGCCAGGCGAATGTCGCATCGTCCGGCGCCACGAAACCCGAACGGCCGCCCATCTCGATATTGAGATTGCACAGCGTCATGCGCTGCTCGATCGGCATGGCGGCGATGGCACTGCCGGCATATTCGACCGCGTGGCCGCGCGCGCCGGCGACGCCGAGCTCGGCGATCAGGCGGAGCGCGACGTCCTTGGCGCCGACGTGCGGGCCGAGCCGGCCGTCGAGCCGCGCCCGCAGCCGCTTCGGGCGCTTGAGCGCCATCACCTGCGTCGCCAGAATGTGGGTCATTTCGCTGGTGCCGCAGCCGAACGCGAGCGCGCCGAGCCCGCCGACCGTGCTGGCGTGGCTGTCCGGCACCGCGTGGGTCGCGCCCGGCAGCACGATGCCGAGTTCCGGCGCCACGACGTGGGAAATGCCCTGCTCGGGATCGCCGAGATCGAACAGTCTTATGCCGTTCCGCCGCGTGCCCTCGCGCATCGCCTTGAGAAACGCGGTGCCGGACGGATTGCTGTCGTCGTCGCGGCCCGGCCTGGTGGCGACGGTGTGGTCCTGCACCGCAAACGTCAGGTCCGGCCGATGCACCGGGCGCCGTTGCTTCTCGAGATGCGTAAATCCGTGGTGGGCGTGCAATTCGTGCAGCACGTGGCGGTCGATATAAAGGAGCTCGCGGCCGTCGGCGCGCTCCCCGACCCGGTGAAAATCCCAGATTTTGTCGAACAAGGTTTTCGGCACGGCGTTACTCTGTGTTGCTCGTTTGCATCGTAGCCCGGATTGCACGGAGCGCAATCCGGGACCGGACGTCAATATTGTTTCGCGCACATCCGCGACTCGACTCCCTGGATTTCGCTAGCTCAATCCGGGCTACAATCGGAGCATTGCCATGCCGCGCGTCGTCGGTATCGACCATCTGGTGCTGAGCGTCGGCGACTTCGCCCGCTCGAAAACGTTCTACGACAAGGTGCTGGGCTTTCTCGGCTTCAAGCTCAAGCACGACTACGCCGACATGGCGGGCTGGAGCAACGGCAAGACGCTGTTCTGGATCGCCGCCGCCGACGCGGAGGGGCAGAAGCGCAAATACCGCAAGGGCGATATCGGCTTTCACCATTACGCGTTCGAGCTCGCGAGCCGCAATGACGTCGACGCGCTCGGCGCCTTCCTGGAAGACAACGGCATGACGATACTCGACCCGCCCGGCGAATATTACGGCCGCAATTATTACGCCGTATATTTTGCCGACCCCGACGGCATGAAGCTCGAAGCCATGATCTGGGCCCCGCCGAAGAAGCAGCGCAAGCCGGCGGCGCGGAAGAAGGCGCGGAAGAAAAACTAAGCACTCGCTCATCACTTCCCCCTGGTGAACGAATCAGTTCACGCGGTGCGTATCCTTAGTATCGTCACCACCGCGCTTGACCCGGTGGTCCATGCTGACGAGACGAAAGCAAAGCACGACGGCAAATCTCAGAAGCGGCAGCTCTGCATGGATTGCCGGGTCAGGGGGCACCCCGCCGCGCAAGCGCGGCGGGGTGCCCCACGCCCGGCAATGACGACGCAGAGGTTCGTTCTCGCGATGCGGTTTTTTGCATCCGAGGTTTGCGGCACGGCACGGAACAAAGACGCCGAGCGTTTTGATCGCGTCACGCCGAACTTTTACGACCGGGCGGTAGGACCGGCTTCGGCTCGATCAAGCTTGGCGCAAGTAGCCCGGATTGAGCGCGAGCGAAATCCGGGATCGATATTGCGGCTTCTCTGCCGCTCCCCGGGTTTCGCTTTTCGCTCAACCCGGGCTACGAGAAAAAGAAAAAATAAAACAAGGGAAGCGAAACGCCGGTAGACGCAGACGAACCGCCGCACCCAGCGGGGTGCGGCGCCGCCCCAGCGGGGGCGGCACGCCTACCGGCGTTCCACTGCGGCACTTGCGGCAGCGACCGAACGCCACCGCTCAACTCCAGCACGCGCTTCCTGGGACCAGGCGTCA